>OFEH01000295.1_pt1 | contig 19072 bp, 16 predicted proteins | sample 1521031 | NCBI WGS metagenome assembly OFEH01 (sample SAMN05518350, study PRJEB24110) | hypersaline lake metagenome | isolation source: Grendel Spring, Yellowstone National Park, Wyoming, USA | place: USA:Grendel Spring, Yellowstone National Park, Wyoming, USA | collected 2011-11-16
TTGGCTTCCTGGTCAATTCCTTGGGAATGGGGAGTGAGGGGCCGACTCCACAATGCCAGGGGAATGAGTAGCGCCCGTAAAAGGGGCGTGACTCCACAAGGCCTCGGGGAACCCCCACCCTTTAGGGCGGGGAGGAGGTCAGTGGGGACTACACCTTAATCAATACGTAATTTATGCCTAGCCACGCAACGAATAATGCTAATAGGAATAATTCGCTCATATCCATGAAGATCTCGATGCCCAACATTGTTCCCAGGCTAAATAGGAGAGATGAAAGCACGAACTTTAAGTGCGGCAGCCTTATCTTGGCTATCTGATCCTTTAATGCAATGGTGAGTGCCACCACGCTTCCCTCAGCTATCAATGTTCCGGAAAGCGCGGAGAAGTAACTTTTAGGTATTAATGCAACAATGACTAGGGCGGCTTCAAATGCTTCGGTAACCGATACAGCGAAGACCATGCCCACTCCCTCTTTCTCCTCCCCGGTCTTCCGAATGCCCTTGAAATATCTTCGACTGCTCCTAAGCAGCCTATAACCGAAGTAGAAGAGTACTGCGGAAACCCCCAGGACGTATTGCAATGGCAGCAGCACTATGTACTTGCCCACAATAAATGTTGGAACAAGCACGGCTGCAACGCCAGCAATGGAGTAAAGAGTTGGTCTCCAGCCCTTATAGGCCGCTTGATAAATGGCAGTAACGGCCCCCGCCTCGGATAACTCCAAGGCTTATCCCCAATGCAGCTAGGAAAATACCTACATCCATTAGCGAGCCAGCATCACTTAACTTTTTAATTATTATTTCTCCTAACCCTTACTTAAACAAGCATTAAGGGTTCCCCCTCATGGGATGAGCGGTTCACTAGATCCATTTTGTTGATGCATGATGAGCTGCTCAATCCACTTATCCAGAATGAAAACAACTAGAACATCAACATATGGATGCGGTCCAGATAAGTTGTTTATTAGCTAGGTGATAATTATAAATAAATTTTAAACTCGTGCCTCGCTTTTAATTCATGAGGATCAAGATTGTTGATGTGTTCTTTGAGGCGGTTCACTATACGGGGTTCAACGATAAGTATAATTACTTACATGGACACACATATAGATTAGAAGTGGAATATAGGGATAGCCTTGGGTCCCTTGATTATTTATTGGATTTTGAGGAATTGAACTCAATAGTGACGCAGATCGCTTCTCAATGGAACTATAAATTACTCGTTCCGGAGACCGATGTTGATAAGATCAAGATAACGGGGCCATTCAAGACGGAGATGAAGGTCGTTAAGGGCAAGTATGCCACGGCTGAAGTAATGTGCGTCCAGATCCTAGGCGAGATAAGGGAGAAATTAGGTAATCGAAGCGGCGAGTTATCATTAACAATATGGGAGGGCCCCAGGTACTCGGCTAGCTGCAGCGAGCATGATAAATAATGGTTCTGCGTATCTTGCTCATGCCGTGAGATAATATAAACCCCACCCCCTAAATTATTAATTGCGAGATTATGGATGCATTCAGCGATGTTGAGGTCATCAGGATACCCGTGGTGAAGCATAGTAAGGAGGATGGCATAAGAATGCTTAGTGAGGAGGCATTTCGCAAGGCGCTGCATCCAGCGAGGATAAATATATTGAGGCTAGTGAACTTTGGCGTCACTAGGCCCATAGATATGATGAGGAAATTAAAGATGCCTAAATCCACGCTTTTTCATCACCTATCCGTTTTATTGGAGTCTGGTTGGCTTAGGGATGGTAAGGGGGAATACGAGCTTGCCGCCGGCATCTACTTGGTTTATCAAGTTAGAAAGGAGAATGGGGATCTATTGATAAGGGTCATCAATAATATGGGTGCATTCGTGGATTATAAGACAGGTTTCATAGTGGTTACGGGGAAGGAGCCAACCATAAACTGCGTTAGGTGTCCCTTCATAACTCAATGCACCGAGACGTTGAAGTCGCTTGAAAGGAGGTTCGACACGGTAATAACATCGCGAACACCGGCTGAGGCTTATGTGGAGCTACTTAGTAATTGGATGAATGGTAGGCTAGTTAAGGTGCTTAGCGATGGATTCCTAGACATAAAGGGGGGTAAACACGCATGATTTTGGTGGAAAAGAAACGAGAACCGGATCTTAATGGAATCTTTCCTTAACTAGCTTCACTACTTCGAGAGGCGTCTTAGCGACAGGCACACCGGCATTCTTAAGTGCCTCCACTTTCCCAGCATAGGTACCCATACCCATTGATACTATTGCGCCGGCGTGTCCCATCCTTTTACCGGGGGGCGCCGTTCGTCCAGCAATGAATCCAACCACTGGCTTCGTTATTTTTCCCTCCATTATCGCCTTCGCCAGCCTCTCCTCGGCATCGCCGCCGATTTCCCCGACGGCCACTATTAACTTGGTTTCCTCGTCTTTCTCAAACATCATGGCGGTCTCAACGGCATCTATGCCGGTTATTGGGTCTCCCCCAACCCCCACCACGGTGCTTTGTCCAAGGCCTGCCTGGGATAGAAGATACGATAATTCATATGTTAAGGTGCCGCTCCTGGAGATCATGCCTATCGGGCCCTTCCTATTATAAATGCTGTTGGGAAGTATGCCTACCTTGCTTACGGTGGGGCTTATCACGCCAGGGCAATTAGGCCCAACAATTGTTGTTCCCCTATACTTAGCATAGTTCACGAATCGTAGCGCGTCGTGGATAGGTATGTGCTCTGTTATCACGACGACTAACCCTAACCCGGCATCTATTGCCTCAAATGCGGCATCCGCCGCGAACCTGGCTGGTACGAAGATTATTGAGGTATTAGCGCCTGTTTTAGCGACTGCTTCCTCCACGGAATCAAATACAGGCACTCCAGCAACTGTTTGTCCTCCCTTACCCGGCGTGACTCCCCCAACTACCTTTGTCCCATATTGAAGCATGTATTGGGTATGCCGTGACCCCTCGCTTCCAGTTATGCCTTGCACTATTACCTTGGTATTAGAGTTGACCAGTATCATTACCTACCACCCCTCACTGCCTTAATTAAGTCCTGCACAGCATCCTCAGCCGTATCATATATTTTAATATTTAGTGGGGCAAGGATCTTCCGCCCCTCCTCCTCATTGGTGCCCTTTAACCTAATGAATATCGGCTTAGATACGCCGATCTCCTTTATCGCCTCGATGACTCCATAGGCTACCTCGTCACCCCTTGTTATTCCCCCAAATATATTCATTAAAATAGCCTTTATCCTGGCATCCTTCAGCAGGAGAGTCAACGCGGACTTAACGATATCCCTGCTTGCCCCTCCTCCTATATCAAGGAAATCCGCCGGTTCACCCCCATACTCCTTAACCAGATCCATTGTAGCCATGGTGAGGCCGGCTCCATTTCCTATTATACCGATATCCCCCGGTAACTCAACGTAATGGAACCCGGCTGCCCTAGCCTCCAATTCCTCCCTAGTTAAATCACCCTCCTCCTCGACGTTTATGTCGTTATGCCTAAATAAGGCGTTATCATCAACCATTATCTTAACATCAATAGCTATGAATCGTCCATCCTCGGTTAAAGCCAGTGGATTTATCTCCACAAGCTCTGCATCGTAATCCATCATTACCCTATACATTGCATATACAACAGCCGCAAATGACTTGGCTTGGGGCCCGCTTATGCCCATGAATTTCGTCAAATCGTTAACTAGGTAATCCCGTAACCCAGCGAATGGGTGGAAGCCGCCCCTAAATATTTTTTCGGGATGCTCCTTAGCTACCTCCTCTATATCTATGCCGCCCTCGGGAGATGCTAATATTAAGTATCGCTCATTGGTTCTATCAACGGTCATAGATATATAGTACTCCTTCTTTATTGGGGAGCCTTCCTCCAGTAGGACCTTCTTTATGGGGAAGTCTTGGATCACGCGTCCAAGGTATTCCTTGGATATTGCCTTAGCCTCATCAATATTATTCGCCTTCTTGACGAGCCCCATTTTAGCCCTTCCAGCAAATGGTACTTGCGCCTTAACGAAGACGGGGTACTTAAGCCCGGCATCGACTTGATCGGGGGAACTGATGACGATGCCTCGAGGCTTCTCAACCCCATATTTATGCAGCAAATCTTTACCCTTATACTCCAGTAACCTCATGCAGTGATGCAAATTACTTGAGTAAAAAAATTTTACCGCCATGAAATGGCAACTCCGCCTTCATATATAGGTTAATGATCGCTCCGTGCGGCGTTCCCCTCCCAGCCCTAAAAGGATGGGGTTTATTGCGTCCCCCTCATTTATTGCTTTGCCTTCGGGGGAATGGCATGAAGAAGGACTGGAATATTAGGGATTCCCCCTATTTTCTATGGATGGAGTCCCTCATTTAAATAATTGAATGTAATTGAGCTATCCCCATCATGGTTAACGAGAGGTCTGATTTATATGTATAGGCTCCTCACCCTTTATACGTGAACGGTAGGGACCTAGCGCTACGGTTATTGGTGGAGCTTGCTAAGTATCATAGAATACAGGGAAGCAGTGGACTTGAGGATGCAGCTGAATTCATCAAGGATCAACTAGATGAGTTGGGGATACCAAATGAAATCATTAATTATTATTATAATAGGGAGTATGATAAGTTTAAGGCCCCTATTGGTTGGGATCTCGAGTATGGCGAGCTTGAATGGAATGGAAAAAGAATAACAACGAATGATTCGCCACTACTGGTAACGGCCTATAGCCCACCCGGCGAGGCCCGTGGAGTGGCGGTTTATGTTGGGGATGGCGAGGATCCCATGGTTAATGTAGATGGAAAGATAGTAATAGCGAGGGGCAATCCATTCACAGTTTATAGGAACGCGGTTAAGTCGGGCGCCGTGGGCCTCCTTCTCTATAGGGAGGACGCTCCAAGCGAGGCATTCCCGTATATGGGCCTATTCCTTAAGGATAACGAGAATGGCATCCCGGTCATGTCTATACCAAGGGAAATCGTGGGCAAATTAACCGGCAATATCGTTTCAATGACTGTTCAGAGCCGTTATAGGTTAAATGCAAAGATGCCCGTAATAGTGGCCGGCGATGATGATGCAAGCATCGGCGTGATAAGCCATTATTGCCATCCATATGAGACATATAATGATAATCTAAGCGGCACGGTAGCCAATATACTGGTTGCCAGACAAGCTAAGGCGCTTCACGTATTCGTGCCGGAGTACTGGGGATCATATGCATTCATGTTGGAGAAAGGCAGCAAGTTAAGGCAGGAAGCATTTGTTAACCTAGATATGGTTGGCGAAAATCAGAGCATCACTGGATCTACCCTAATACAGATAAATCCGCCTAACTTCATGGGGACTCCGCTAGAGGCATTAATATATAGATCCCTCAGGTCAATATTCACCGTTAATACGTTCAATAACTCCAATAAGGTATGGGGCATTCGGATGGATATATCTAATTATGAAGCCGGAAGTGATCACGATGTATTACTCTCATTCAAGATACCAACCGTAATGCTTAATCAGTGGCCCGATAAATTCTACCACTCAAGTCTAGATACGCTTGATAAGGTAAGCCTAGAGATGCTGACGGGCATTGCATCAGCAGTGGCTAAGAGCATCAATGAGTATAAGGAACCAAACAGCGACTTGATCAGCAATTACATCGAGTTAAAGAATGCCCGTAGACGAATAGATGGCGCGGCCCAGCAACCCCACAATCCCCCGGGCGAGAGCTTACGGAAACTATTCAAGGGCCCCATAATAGACCACCAATTGCTTTCAAATACTTGGGTAATGGATATATTGGATGAGAGTTTCAATAAATCTCTCTTCCTATCGCTAATACCGATAACTATGGAGTACGCAAGCGATACCGGTTCCCTAATAACCATGATAATGAATGAGTACCCCAATGCAAATAAGGAATTAATAATGAGATACCTCACCACGCTTGAGGAGCTAGGAATGATAAAGCTAGGCAATTAATTTTTGGCGCCGGGGCCGGGATTTGAACCCGGGCCCCCTCTCGGGGACGGGATGACTTGCTGCTGGGTCTCGAGTCCCGCGCCTTGGGCCGCTCGGCCACCCCGGCTTCGATAGGATTCATGAATAGTGGTTTTTAATTTTATTCGTAGATACTGCGTGTCCAATTAATGGTAACGCTGTTTAATCCCTAAGCTAGCAATTATTGCGGCTCACTATGGCAATATCAGTCTTTGGGTTAATTAGGTCCATCGCTTCTGCCGGCAATATATGAACCAATTATGATCCCCCATAGTAGCGCTGGATATACAATCATTCGCTCCATTCCCCCAGGTCCCAGTCCCAAGTATTTGCCCTCTATATATAGCGCTAACGCGACTAGGGTAGTGATCCCGAGGAGTATGGAAATGACATTCATGGGCGTCCTCTGTAATTTATATGATGATATTGCGGCCAATCCCCCAAAGAGGAATACTATTAATGCTGAAATGGAGTGGAGGCTTCCTGTGTATTCTGGGAATATGCCGACCATTACTGCACCTATGCCGGAAATAGCGAAAAATATGGGGAATAACTTGAATGCCTTCGATTTAAGTAGCAACATGGATGCCGCTATTATTAATATGCCGAGTATCACCATCGATGTATTGAATATGATTGACGAGGGTTGAACTATCGTGCATGAACCTGCTCTACACATTGCGCCCAAGTCACTTATGTAATTGTTTGAGACGCTATAACCTGGGAACAAGAACTCCGCCACATTCATTGCTAGAATAAATCCAACCGCCCCCACCAATATTATTATGCCGGATACTTTATAGAGATTCATACGAATTCCTATAATACATAATAAATAACGCTATTATTTATAAAAATCAATAATAGAGTGCAATGCATTATGCTATTCGCTCAAATTGATGTGTATTGCGCTTTTCCATAAAGGGACTATGCGAGATGCCTTTGGGGCTGGATCTAGCCCTATAGGAAGGACGAGACCCCTCGCCCGCCGCATGACTCTTTGTGGAAAAGGTTATTTAGGTCGCCACTCCATGCGGGCTTACATGCTGAGTAAAGTCGCAGCGGAATTACGGGGACGTATAGCAGTGACGGGAGAGGCTTGGTTGCCCCTAAGCATTAGTGCAACTTATGTAACTAGCGATTTCGATACCGCGGTAGTTCGTTACCTAAATGAGTTTGAATCCATTGGAAGCGACTTAGTTATAGCGGTTAATTATCTACTGCCGTTTAGGCAGGGAGCATTTGATGAATTGATTGCACATGCTGCATTTAATGATGTTAGATACATATCTCGAGAAGTGAGCGAGGCACTCAACGCCGCGCGGGAACTAATAATAATAGGCATACAGAGCGATAGGGGCTGGGTCTCGACCCCACTATTCAATAGTAGTCTCGTCGTAATTAAGAATAAAATAATGGCAATAGCAGATGAATTTGGGGCCAAGGTGACTAATTCGGATGAATACTTCATTGTGAGGATACCCTCGCCAATATATAGAAAGGATTAAAGTCTCCACCGGGATTCATAGATAATTACACCAATGAATGTGAACTACCCCGCCCTTACGGAGGGGAACTTTCGCCCCCTTAACCCGATAAAGTTAAAATTTAAACAATGAATAATTAGCCATGGAAATGAGGATTTAGCTTAATTCTTATCTTGGCGGGAATTATGGGGTGCCCATTCCGTGGAGACCAAGTGAGTCGCATATGGTGGGGAAGATGAATATTCTGCTTCTAAGTGATATTCATTGGCCCAGCGATGTATCGGTAAAGGCTTTATCCAAGGCAAGGAACTTCGATATGCTTATCTTGGCGGGCGACTTCATGGATTGCGGCTTATCAGTGGCTTGTGATGGGGCTTCATTCGATAGCTTTTTTCGTCTAATCAGGAAGATTGCTGGAGAGAAGGATGTAATAGCGGTTCTAGGGAATCATGAGCATTATTTAAGCAAGAATGAGTTAAGAAGGGGCTTCACATCCCTGGAGAAAGTTACCAGTTACAGGAAGTACTTCAAGGAGCATAACGGTACGTTATTGGATTTTGATGGACCTTACTGCGTGAATGGATTCTGCGTGGCAGGTAATGTTGGGTGGTACGATTTCTCATTTGCTCCGGGTTATGAGACGAAGCATTACTATCAATGTAATCCATATGGTTGCTCCGTTGAGTCCCTATGGCAATGCGAGAAACAGTACTGTAATTGTCCCGATTACTTCAGGGATTGCCTCTACGTAAGGCTTGGCATAAGTAATGAGGAATACCTAAATCGAAATATCGATTCATTGAGTGACCGCAAGGCCATTCCTTAGGACTGAATCGATATCCCTAAAAATTAAAAACATGTAGTTGCAAGCATTAATGGTTTATGAGTTGGTCTTTATTGGAGGAAATAAGGCGGAGACCGGACTCGGTTAAGAGAATGCTTCAATCCAGGGGCTATGATGCCTCGCTAGTTGACGAGTTTGCCTCATTGGATCAAGAATGGAAGAAAATCAAGGCGGAGGTAGATGAATTGAGGCATAGACATAACGTTATGACGAGGGAAGTAAGCAAGGCATCTCCAGACAAGAGAGGCGAATTAATAAATAATGCAAAACAATTGCTTGAGGAAATAAGGAGAAAAGAGAATGAGCTTAATGCTATTGAGGATAAAAGAAACTCATTGCTTATGCGATTGCCTAATTTGATTCATGAATCGGTGTATGAGGCATGTAAGGGCGGCGGCGAATCGACTCCAATAATATATCATGGTCGTCCAAAGGTATGGCGGGATCTAGTGAATCAATTCCAGTCGCAGTACGTGGGTGTGGATTATGAAGTAATAGATTGGAAGCCGGTGGGTCACGCTGATTTGCTTGAGAATATTCTAAGGCTTGGAGACACCCAGAAGGCGGGTGAAGTTGCTGGAAGCAGGTTTTATTATATATTTAATGATATAGTATGGTTGGACTTCGCATTAATAATGTATGCATTAGACTTCTTGTCTCGGAAGGGTTTTCAATTAGTGGTTCCACCCTACATGCTGAAGCATGAAGTGATAAGCTCAGTGATAGACTTGGAGGCGTTTAAGGACTCCATTTATAAGATAGAGAACGAGGACCTCTACCTAATAGGGACAGCGGAGCACCCAATAGCGGCTTATCTCCGCGATAGGGAATTACTGGAGAGCGATTTACCTATACTGATGGCGGGCTTCTCCCCAGCATTCAGGAGAGAGGCGGGCGCGGTTAATAGGGATCTGAAGGGGATATTCAGGGTGCATCAGTTCCATAAGGTCGAGCAGTTCGTATTCTCCCTCCCCGAGGATAGCTGGAAGTGGCATGAGTCTCTCCTAAGCAATGCCAAGGAGATATGGGAGGGCTTGGAAATACCGTTCAGGGTAGTGCTGGTGTGCCCCAGCGACATGGGGAGGGCCGCGGCTAAGCAGTACGACTTAGAGGCATGGATGCCGGCCCAAGGAACATATAGGGAAATGGTTTCCTGCAGCAACGTCCTTGATTGGCAATCCGTTAAGCTTAGGATAAGGGTATTGAGGAAAGGAATGAATAGGGAATACGTTCACACATTAAATAGTACGGCTATAGCCAGCACTAGAACAATAACGGCTATACTGGAGAATAATCAGCAGCCCGACGGCACAATAATAATACCGAGAGTGCTTAGAAAGTACTTAGAGCCATTCCAAGCAGCTCCAAAGGACGTGATTCATCCTAGGGGCAAGTAATTAGACTGAATCATCACACAAGAGGACTAGAATAGCTCCTTCTAGGGAGGCGGGGCATCAGTGTACTGCAGTGCTATAGGGCTATGTTAATCCATTTATTATTGCCCTAATGGCGTATTTAGGCATCCTCATCGAAATGAACTTAATGACGCCTCCATACCAAGTATTGCCGCTTATCAGCTTGATAAGGAGTTCCTTAACGTCACTGCTTGCGTATCCAGTGGTGCCTAGGAACCTACTGAAGAATTGCGTATCTAATCCATACACGAAAAGCGATAATGCGTTGGCTAATCTATTATTGCTCAGTAAATTGCTTACTAATCGCCTATAAATCACCGGTTCCTCTCCACGCTTAAGTGACGCGTAGGCAGCATATGCCGCAGCTATTCCAGTGTACATGGATTGATAAATTCCCTCTCCCGTTGTTGGATCGGCCACTCCAAGCGCGTCCCCAGCGAACATTGTTCTCCCAATTACAGGCTCTATATTGGTAAATGGTATTAAGTGGCCAAGCACTTTACCATTCTTAAGGCCCCATCTGGTCGCATACTCATCTAGCCGTGAACCATATCTCTGCTTAATTATTGATCCTAACCCAATATCATAGTATCCATTCGATTGAGGAAATATCCAGGCATATCCATACTTAACAGCGGTAAAGTCCAGTAGGCAAGGCAAGTCGCTGGAACCCTTAGCTATGCTCATGACTGCAGCGGCGCTCTTCTCATTGATTAAGCCAAGTGATGCAGCAACCCTGGAGGGCGCTCCATCGGCCGCTATAACCATGCTGGACATATACGTCTCTCCGCTCCGCGTAATTATCTCCACGTGATTCTTATGATTGATGGCCTTAATCACCTCCTTGTTCTCGTACTCAGCCCCCATACTTGCTTCATCGAAAAGCCTCTTATCGAATTCCTCCCTCTTCGTCACGCTTATTAATGGAATTCTTGATCGCAGCATAAAGGTTCCCGCGTAATTAGCTACATATACATCCCTACACTCACTTAGCACTAGGTCATCCATATCGACCTTAAGCCACTTAAGCAGACTCCTCGATTTCGGGGTTAATCCTCCTCCACATGGCTTTACCCTGGGGTGTTGCGCCTTATCTAAAATCAATACTTTTAAGCCGAGCCGTGAAGCCGTTATGGCGGCCGCAGATCCCGCTGGCCCGCTTCCAACCACTATCAGATCGTACTTGCCGCTCATTTGGCCCTCCTCATTGTGAGTATCATTATTATGGCTCCAATGGTTGAGTATATGAATGCCATGTAATAGCCAAGGATGAATAGTATTATCGATGTCATTATGAAGATCACCGTTAGCGCCTTCTCCATTAATAGTCCATTAACTCGCATGGCTGCTTTACTGCCCTTCGGCGTGTATATCCATTCAAGATCCTTAAACATGGCTTCTATGTAGTGGTATATTATGGCGAAGGATATGGAGAAGCCCATTATGCTCATTGTGGTTAGGCTAAATATCATCGTCATTATTCCATAATTCATTTTTCTGGCTATGGCAAGCATCAGCGTGAGGAACCCGAGGAGGAGAATTATATTGATTCCCTCCAGCGCCAAGACATAGAATGGAGGAAGAATTACCCCGAATATCGATAATATTATTGAGATGAAGATTGATAATCCGCCTAGGGATAAGAGCGGGTACTTAGTTAACCATAGCAATATATCTATCTTATCAATGATTGGCATATCGCTCTTAATTATGCGCCTAAAGTATCTCCTCAGTATTATGGAGTCATTGGAGGACCACCGTATGTTTTGTGCCTTTAGAGCCATGTATGTGCTCGTGACTTCACTGATGGCAGTGACTTCCCTCATCACTGCAACTCGACCCCCGCTCATTTTAACCTTGAGCGAGAGATCCATATCATCCGCAGTACAGTGGCAGATCCCTCCAACCCTCATCAGTGTTTCCCTCCTTATCACGAAGTTGGTGCCCATTATCATTGAGAATCCCCACTTCTGCCTGCTGAGGAATCTGCCCAGGATTATTATCTCATTGAATATATCGTAAACCACCTTTATGGCCTTGCTGGTGGTTGTGGGTATGGCTGGTCGCCCCCTATAGACTGCCCCCACCATATCGTATCCAGCCTCCATGTAACTCACGGCGTACATTAGGTAATTAGGCGGGACCTCAGTATCTGCGTCAAGCACCATTATTAATTCGCCCTTTGAGAATTGAATAGCATAATTAATCGCGCCTCCCTTATAGCCTATGGGTGATTTCCTATTTATTGCAGTCATCCTAACCCCATATAGCTTTGAGTACTTCATGGTGATGGCTTCTATGGAGGAAAACGCCTCTTCATCATCATCGCTCACCACTATGGCTTCAAACTTATCCCTGGGATAACTTAGGCTAGCCACATTCTTTAGGACTTTCTCGATGACATCCATGGCCTCATTCTTGACCGGGATAATGATCGATACGAATGGTCTTGTCCTCGGCGGGTAATGAATGCCGCTTTTCCTCGGGTCCTTGAATAGATAGAGACCGGAGTGCAGTATGGCAATTACTTGGATGGCGGATAATGCGAGGAAGATGGAGTATATCACGTACATTATCAATAATAGCGGTATGGCATAACTTGCAGGATGACTGACTGTGACTCCAATGGGTGAACTATTATTGATATAGCTGCTTATGTTCTGTAAACTGGTCTTCTCTACATCCATGTAATGATTAAATTGGTATAATATCATTGTCATGTTATAGCCAACCTTATCCACCAATTTATCGAGGCCACTTGTTATGTTGGCGGGCATTATATATTATGCCTAACAATACCGAGTTAAATAGTTTTATACAGTGGCCTAATCATTTTTCTCGATTTTTGCATCATTAATTCAAAGAACTAGTGGGCCCGGAGGGACTTGAACCCCCGACCAACAGGTCTGGAGCCTGCCGCTCTGAACCTTGCTGAGCTACGGGCCCTCTGGTTCCGCCTAGTTGTTGTCTTTTTATTTTTTACCTTAACAACAACCATCGATTTCCCCGTTCTCTAATTGATCTTAGAATTAGGTGCGTTGGGCTCTGTTTAGAGGTTCATGGAGGGATGAATATCGGCCCTTGAGAGAGGGATGGGAACACTTAGTATACTCAGCACTAATATTTATTAACGATTATATTTATTACACTTAATATGAGAACCACAATATCCATAATAAAGGCAGACATAGGGGGGCTCCCTGGACATGCTTGGGTTCATCCAAAGATACTCGAGTATGCAGCGGATAGATTGGCTTCTGAGGTTAGGAATGGATCAATAATTGATTACTTCGTGTTTAATGTAGGGGATGATATGAGCCTATTAATGACCCACAACAAGGGACTCAACAATGCATCTATTCATGAAATAGCTTGGAACATATTTAGAGACGCCACGGAATCAATAGCAAAGAAGGTGAGGCTATACGGCGCTGGCCAAGACCTCCTTAAAGATTCATTCTCCGGAAACATTAGGGGAATGGGGCCTCAAGTCGCCGAAATGGAGTTCGAGGAACGAGGCAGCGAGCCAATAATAGTGGTCGCCGCCGATAAGACTGAGCCAGGCGCCTTTAATTTACCGTTCTATAAAATGTTTGCCGATCCATTTAATACCGCTGGATTAGTTATTGATCCAGCCATGGCGGAGGGATTCATATTTGAGGTAATAGACGTCAAGGAGGCCCAAGTATTCTTGTTAAGGATGCCGGAGGACATGTATAGGTTACTTGGATTGATTGGAACACCGGGCAGGTATATAGTTAGGAGAGTTTACAGGAAGCGGGATTTAGTGCAGGGAGCTGTGGCCAGTGTTGAGAGGCTCAACCTGATAGCCGGCAAATATGTTGGTAAGGATGATCCAGTGGCAATAATAAGGGCTCAACATGGCTTACCGGCGGTCGGCGAGATTCTAGAGGCATTCGCGTATCCCCACTTAGTGGAGGGATGGATGAGGGGAAGCCACGTGGGTCCACTCACTCCCTCCAAATTCGCCCAATTCATGCTGGATAAGAAGATGGCTCTAGGACCAAAGATGACTAGGTTCGATGGCCCACCAAAGGTCGGTGCATTAGGCTTCCAATTGCATGATGGATACCTAGAGGGCCCGGTCGATTTATTCGATGATCCCGTATTCGATTACTCGCGGCAATTAGCGGCGACCGTCACGGACTATATAAGGAGAATGGGTCCAATAATGCCTCACAGATTGCCGCCTGAGGAAATGGAGTACACAACCATTTCACAAGTACTAAAGGAGGTTAAGTCGCTTCCACTGGATGAATACGAGAAAGATAGGGAAGGCGCATTAAAATCATTGACCTCTAAGTGAATATTAATCGTTAATTCCTAACTCAGAAAAACTGAGTGTAACCGTTCTCCTCTTCTTTGAAGCTATTAATAATAGAGTTAAAGTCATTCGGTGAACCCCCTAAGTTTATATAATTAATGGAGCGACGGATAATACATGAGGTTTCCAATTCTCGTGATAAACATGAAGGCCTATCCCGAAATAATAGGTCAAGGCTCGGTTCAATTAGCTAAAGTGGCCGAAGACGTATCCAAAGAGCTGGGGGTATCCATAGCCGTTGCTCCGCCGCTCACTGAGTTGAGGAGGGTAGTTGAGGCCGTGTCAATAGATGTATTCGCACAATCCGCCGATCCGGTACGGCCGGGAGCAGCCACAGGCTACACGCCTCTTGAAATGATTAAGGAAACGGGGGCCCGAGGCGTTATTCTTAATCATAGTGAGCATAGATTATTATTGAATGACTTGACATGGATGATAGGTAGGGCAAAGGAACTCGGCCTGGAGCAATTAGTGTGCGCCCCGGATCCAGAATCAAGTGCCGCGGTTGCCGCCTTATCGCCCACAGCCGTGGCTGTTGAGCCTCCGGAATTAATAGGTACAGGCAAGGCGGTCAGCAAGGAGAAGCCTGGAGTAATCACTAGGACCGTTGAATTAGTGTCTAGGATAAATCCCGGCATCAATGTTATCACCGGTGCAGGCATAGAATCCGGCAGTGATGTTGAGGCCGCCCTAAGGTTGGGAACCAAGGGAGTTCTAGTGGCTAGTGCAATAGTTAGGGCTAAGAATTGGCGGGAGAAGGTGCTTGAATTAGCTCGTCCACTGCAATTGGCCTCATCCCCGCCTTAAAAGACGAGGTTTGCCGCCCTTATTGCTATTAGTTTCTATTGTTTTAATATATTATTATATTTGTCCCTTAACGTCTTCTTATCGACTTTGCCTGTGCTGGTTAACGGCAATTCATCCAGTATAACTACCTTATCCGGGAGCCACCACTTAGGTATGACGCCCTTAATTACATATTGCTCTAAGTGATGTATGATATCCTCCTCCTTTAATTGCTGGCCCTTCTTTGGCACCACTAATGCAATTGGTCTCTCGCCCCACTTATCATGTGAAACGCCTATCACTGCCACTGCTGCAACGCTTGTGTGGGTGGATATTAAGTCCTCTAGCCTAAGGCTGCTTATCCATTCGCCGCCCGATTTGACCACATCTTTCATTCTATCAACTATTTTAACGTAGCCATCCTCGAACTTAACTGCTGCATCGCCTGTATGGAACCATCCATTACGCCATGCATTCTTGGTCTTCTCTGGATCACCCATATATTCCTTGAATAACCATGGTGAACGCACGGCTATTTCCCCAATGGTCTTGCCATCGGGAGGAACATCTCTATCGTACTCATCCACCACCCTCAAGTCAACTAATGCAACGGGGAGGCCTGTTCTGAGCATTATATTCTTCTTCTCTTCATCGCTTAGATTCATGTGCTCAGGTCGCAGGTGGGCAATTGTGAGTATGGGAGCCGTCTCCGTTAATCCGTAGCCGCTTATGACGATCATTCCCCTAGCATTAGAGGCATCCAGTAATCCCTTGGGTAGAGCGGCGCCTCCTATTATCATTTTGACTCCATGCAAGTCATACTTGCTTGAGTCCGGGTGAGAAAGCAGTGCGTATAGTATGGTAGGTACGCCGGCTGTGAATGTTACCTTCTCTTCATTTATTAATCGGAGCATGTGGCCCCACTCAAATTTTCCTGGATAGATCATCTTTACTCCAGCCAATGGAAGGGAGTATGGCATTCCCCATGCGTGTACATGATACATGGGGACGAGAGGCATAGCGGTGTCCGTGTTTCGTAATTCTATTGGTGGCTGAACCACTGCGCCTATGGTGGCTAAGGAATGAAGCACCAGTCCCCTATGTGTATGTATGCCTCCCTTGGGTAATCCCGTGGTTCCCGACGTGAATAGCATAGTTGCTGGGGTTCTTTCATCTAGTTCTGGAAAACTTGCTTCCCCTTGCCGATTGGTTTCATCATAGTAATTAAGCATCTTGGCTCCGAGACCGTTATTGGGCACCTTGTTTTCATCGCTCATATATATCACTGCCTTTATCGATTTCACGTTTTCCATTATTGGCTTTAGGAGGGGGGAGAAATCATCTATATTTATGAATAGTAGTTCAGGTTTTGCGACGTTCATTGTGTATATTATCTCTTGTGGAGCTAGACGTACGTTAACTGTAAAAAGAGTGGCTCCAACGGATGGCACGGCATAATATAATTCACCATACCTGAGGGAATTCCAATCCAGCACAGCAACCCTGGTGCCGGGTTCACCGGGCTTACCTGCCTTAACCCCCAGCTCCAGCAATAGCGATGCAACTTTCCTGACCCTACTATTGAACTCCCTATTTGTCAATGACACGCGTTTACCATTATATGGCCAATATACAATCTCTCTATTGGGATATGATGATGTAGCATAGTTTAATATTTTGTCTATTGTTAGTTGATAGTCATAGTAACTCATGAATCTACTAGGTATAGCACGCTAATAAATGTTACTGCTCTACACTACATATAGGTAATATTTTTAATCTAGCCAGTATCAAATCTCAGCGAGAAATATGGTATTTCCATTTGATGGACTGGGCGACTATCAATTAATCTTCAAGGCCGAGCACGAAATGTTCAGGAAAGCCGTGCGAGAATTCGTAGAGAAGGAAATAAAGCCCTTGGCGCCGCAAATAGATGAGACAGATGAAGTTCCGAAGCCCCTCCTCGAGAAAATGGCTCAACAAGGATTCTTTGGACTACACCTATCAGAGGAGTATGGCGGGCAGGGCGGAGACACGATAATGACTGTGATACTGAGCGAGGAAATAGCGAGAGTATCGCCAGCGGTTACCGTGGTCATGGGAACCAATGACTTATTCTCAATACCATTATTGATCTATGGAAACGAGGAACAGAAAAAGAAATACTTGCCCCCGCTCGCCAAAGGCGAGAAGTTCGGCGCCTTCGCGGCCACCGAGCCATGCTGTGGCAGCGATGTTGCCGGCTTCCAAACAAAGGCCGAGAAGAAGGGCAATAAGTGGGTCATAAATGGTAGAAAAATATTCATCAGCAATGCTGATCTAGCGGATTACTTAATAGTATTCGCCAGAACCAGTCCCCCACCTGATAGGAAGAGGAGATGGATGGGACTCACCGCATTCATAGTGGAGAAGAACACCCCCGGCTTAAGTCTTGGAATGAAGGTACATAAAATGGGCCTAAGGGGGAGCCATACGTGGGAAGTAATTCTAGATAATGTGGAGGTGCCGGACGAGAATAGGGTCGGCATGGAGGGCATGGGATTCCTAATAGCGATGGAAACATTTGACAGAACTAGGATAGGCGTTGCAGCTCAGGGACTCGGCATGGCTCAAGCCGCTTATGAGGCTGCATTTACATATGTTCACCAAAGAAAGGCGTTTGAGTTGCCCTTAGCATCATTCGAGGCCGTTGAGTTCTCCCTGGTAAACATGTTAAGTGAATTAATGGCTGCCCGCTACTTAACGTACTTAGCTGCTTACCTAGCTGATCAAAATAGGCCAGAATTCACCTTCGCCGCTTCGCTGGCTAAATTCTACGCCACTGAGGTGGCTGAGAAGATAATATCCGATGCAATAAATCTACATGGTGGAGTCGGCATAACCACCGAGGTTGGGCTTGAGAAGCTTGCAAGGGATGCCAAGATAACTCAAATATATGAGGGCGCCAATAATATTCAGCGCTTAGTGGCTTATAGGCAATTAGTTAGAATACTCAGGAATAAGGGCATACTTGGCGGCGAATCTGGAGGAGAAATGTAATTGGAGAAAGGAATAACGCTAATTTTCCCTTGCCTAGGCTTTGTCTAATTTATTTGAGGGATTATTCCTATGGTTGGGTTAGACTGACCTCCTCCCTGCCTTGTGGGGCGGGGGTTCCCCGAGGTCTTGGGGGTTACGCCCCATTAATGGGCGCTACTCGATTATGATCCACGATAAACGACAAAGGCTTCTTTATCGTCGAGATCGTTATGCCGGTAGCCTTCTTCAAGATATTTAAAGCACCATTCAAGTCACTGTGTAGTTTATGCCCTTTAGGGCAATTAACTACTCCCCTCGGCTCCCTCTCAACCTCAACACCATGATAAGCACAATACTTTGACGTATTATACTCAATGACCTCAAACACACGAATACCATACTCTTGAGCCTTCAACTCAATGATATTCATCAACTCGCGGTAAGACCACATGTTCACAGTGAACTTATTACCCTTTTGTTGCGCAATGTTGAAGGGGTACCCCAAATAGATCGTTGATACGCCTAATTCATGAAGCGTCTTGAGCAAGTGGGAAGCAAAATTCCTATACAAGTGAAGAAGCCTCCTGGCTAATTTCTTGAAGAGCCTCCTCTTCTCCCTATTAAGCTCATAATACGCCTCATACTCCTCTAGGTTCTTCGCCTTATCCGCAGAGGACTGTGCCTCAGCTATCCTCTTCCCGAGGTAGAAGTAATCCTCCTTCGCCCTAACCCCCTTATAAAGAAGCCACGTACCATCATCAATAACAACACTACCCAAGACGTTAATGCCCAAGTCAATGGACGCCATTTTGCCCCCCTTCGGCGATTTAACTTGAATGCTCTTCCTCTCCCCCCTCACGACATGCTTGCTCCTCCTTCCCGTTTTAGTTACCTCGACGCCAACCTCCACGGGGATGGAGGCATACCAAGCATTCCTAACCTCATCATAGTATATTTCTAGCCTACCTTGTTTCCCGTGCCATCTTAACCTACCCGTAAAACTGATTTCCATGTTGAAGTACTTGAGGATGATGTGGTTTCGCTCGTCCACTACATAATTATCCTCCCTCACGACTAGTATTAGCTTCCTCCCTCCAGTCTCCCCATCCTTCCAATAACTTGGCGGCGAAACGCGGTTCATGTGAGGAGGCAATTTTCCCTCCTTCTTCAGTTTTAGGAGGGAGAAGAATGATGACCA
>OFEH01000296.1_pt1 | contig 19024 bp, 20 predicted proteins | sample 1521031 | NCBI WGS metagenome assembly OFEH01 (sample SAMN05518350, study PRJEB24110) | hypersaline lake metagenome | isolation source: Grendel Spring, Yellowstone National Park, Wyoming, USA | place: USA:Grendel Spring, Yellowstone National Park, Wyoming, USA | collected 2011-11-16
TGGACGTAGCCGGTCACGTTGAACTCGGTGGGGCTCACCTGCGTCACGGTTGGCGGTATTATGGTGTACCAGTAGACAGTCTCGTAGGTGTTGAAGAACTTGACCCAGGTGGCGTTGATAGCCGAGATGCCAACGTAGGTGCCGCTCAGGGGCCCACCTACCCAGTGCAGGACCGCATTAGGCGCGTACTCCATCATGACGAGCTGCGGGCTCTCTATAGCGATGTCGTTCCAGTGGTTCATGGCGTCAGCAAGCACGGCGTCCTCGGCCAGAGCCTCCTGGCCTGGGTACCCAGCTATTACGTCCGTCAGCGGCAGCGGCTTCACCTTCCAGACCTCGGTCTCTATCTTGTAGCCGCTGGAGGTGTTGACGTAAGTCAGGATCTCAGTCACGTTGAGGACCAGCACGTTTATCGGCGCTGACGTCGGCGCTACCAGGAACTGCGCGTAGCCCGTGGCGTTGTAGACGCCAGGCGACACCATGACCACGCTGGGCGGTATTATGGTGTACCAGTAGACGGTCTCGTAGGTGTTGAAGAACTTGTTCCAGACCGACTCTATGGAGCTTATGCCGCTGTAGGTGCCGCTCAGGGGCCCTCCTACCCAGTGCAGGGTTGCGTTGGGCAGGTACTCTGGGGCAACGAGGTCTATGTTCTCTATAGCTATGTCGTTCCAGTGGCTCATGGCAGCGGCAAGGACCACGTCGGCCTGCTGGTTCTTGTACTCGCTGAGGAGTGTAGAGTACTCGCCCTGAAGTGCGGAGTAGCTGCTGTTGAGGCTCGAGTACTGGCCCTGCAGAGTGGTGTACTCGCTCTTGTAGGTGCTGGCCTCGGAGCTGACGTTGCTGTACTCTGACTTCAGGCTTGAGTACTTAGAGGCCAGCGAGGAGTACATGACTCCTAGGACACCAGCCACTATCACCAACACTACTACTAGGGCCGAGAGGCCTGCTAGCCTTGCGTCCACTCTCTCGCCTCAAGGGGTTTAGGTGGACTTAAATTAAATTTCCTTTTTCAGAATTATACACAAAACTGTTACAAATTCCTCTTCTCCTCAGAACGCATCAAAAAACTGCTTTAACATAAAGTTATCTACCTCAACTTTTTAAAATATGCGCTGCCCTTGGCCCAGGGCATAGACTTGAAGGAGAGCGACTTCAGGGACCTGGAGCTCAAGCTCAGGCTTGACTCGGACTCGGCCGGCGTGAGCAGGATAGACTTCGAGGACGGCCTTGTCCTCTACTCGGTGCTCTTCACCCACCTGAGCGGGGCCTCAGGGGTCAAGGTGCTCGACCTGGGCTCAGCCATGGGGTACTCTACCCTCTGGATATCAAAGGCCCTCGAGGAGGCCTGCTCAGGCCAGTGCGATGTGATAGCTGCCGAGCTGAGGGGCGAGAGGGTGAGGGCTGCCCAGGACTTCTTCAAGGGTGTGGAGCTCAGGAGCGCGAGGGTCTCCTTCGTAGAGGGCGACGCCGTGAGCCTCCTGGAGGGAATTGATGATGAGAGCATTGACGCAGCCTTCGTTGACGTCCACGTGAGCCTCTACCCTAAGGTGGCCGAGCTCCTCCTGAGGAAGCTGAGGCGCGGCGGGGTGGCCATGTTCCACAACGCCATAAGGCCCCCTCCCCCAGCTGAGACCTTCCAGGTGCTCAGCCGCACTGGCTGGCGCTTCGCTGTGGTGCCGACGCTGGAGGGCATACTGATAACTAGGAAGCCCTAGAGGAGCGCGGAGAGGGCGTAGGCGCCGGCGACAGCCATTACAGCTGCCAGGGCCACGAGGAGCGCCCCGTAGCTCCTGCCTGACAGCCTCCTACCCTGGTGGCCGAGGGAGGAGAGCAGGGTGAGCCAGGCGAAGTCCATCCAGACGTGGCTGGGGTACATCACTGCGTAGCCAAGCAGGAGCCCCATCGTTGAGGCCAGTTCCACGAGCGCCATGCCCACTGTGAGCCACCAGAGCAGGAAGAACGGGTTGAGGGCCGTGAGGGCGAGGCCTGAGAAGTACGGCCCCGAGGCCGGCGGGTCCACCTGAGCAGCCTGCCGGCCCCTGAGGTACCTTAGGCCGTCCAGGATGGTCGTCGCGGAGAAGTAGGCTATGAATGCCCCCATGAGGGCCCCTAGGCCATACCTGACGGCCGGGAGCCCCAGGGCCCACCTCAGCTCGTAGGCGGCCATGCCAATGGCGACGACGAACGGGAGCTCAAAAGTCATGTGACCGGCCGCCATCCTTAGGCCAGCCCTCCACGACCACCTGGCGCCGTTAATCATCGCGGCCGTCGACAGGGGACCGGGCGAGAGGGCACCGCTGGCGCTTATGGCAACGGTGAGGGCGACGAGCCTCAGCGGGTCCATCTTAGTTCACCAGACTACCGCGGGGCCAAGTTAATAAGTGTTCACACGGTGGGGCCTCACCCTTCAGGGCAGGCGTGTGTCTGTCAACTCCGCGGCTGCGCAGCAGGCTGACCACGTCTAAACAGTGAAGCTAGCACTTTACTAAAAATAAAAGGTTCGCCTCCTTAGCGCCTCCCTTGCTGTGGAAAGCGTTTGCCCCCACACTTTCATTTCACTCATTCTTGGGCAGAGCCCTCTCAAGGACCTCAGCCGCCCTCATAACAGTTTTAGTGGCAGCGTCCCTGCCCGCCGCGGCTATAACCTTGACACATAACGCGCTCTACGCGCCCAGGCCTGCCAGGAGGGAGACCATCCTATAACACTAGCAGCCACCCCCACGGCGGCGCCTATGTTCTCGAAGTTGGGGCTGAGCACCAGGGCCTTCTGCCTCCACTTGACCGGCATTATCTCCGCCAGCAGCGCCAGGCCGACAGGCACCTCGCCCTCGACCCCTATCATTGAGAGCGTGTAGGCCGCCAGGAAAATGGCCATCTGGGCCGGCCCCGGCTTAAGCAGGAGGAGGTCAGCCGCAATTATGGCGCTGCCTGCCCCGTAGAGGCTCATGGTAACTATGTACATGTTCTTCCTTCCCAGGGCCCTGTCAGAGAGCCAGGAGAGGGCGAGGTCCCCTATGGGGGGCGACCACCACTATGTAGGCGACGTTCTGGTGCACCGGGTAAACGGCGTAGGCGAGGGCGTTTATTATGCCCCATATGAAGAACTCTACGGCTGTGGAGGCGTATGTTAACGTGTGGGCCCTGCCCCACCTGGCCCTGTCAAGCGTCAGGCCCAGGTCCTTGGGTAACCTGGCACACCTTAGAGAACAGTTGTTCTCTACATTTTAAGCTCTCGCCGGGGCTTCGGCGTGGGCTAACGGTGCAGCGGCGCCAAGTCCACAGGCCCCATATATAGGCCTACTTAAAGGCCCCCAACAGCTGAGAAATATTCCGGTGGCCCTCAACGCTCGAGGTTGTAATTGGGGACTCCAGGTTCTTCGCGTGCGAGGCCTGCGGCATGGTGTACTCAAGCAAGGACCTGGCGAAGGAGTGCGAGGCCTGGTGCAATTCGCACGGCTCCTGCAACCTTGACATAACCAAGAACGCCATAGGTAAGATAAGGAGGGCGGGCCTCAGGATAGGGAGGCCCAGGCCCTGAGCGGCGGAGCCCGTTTTTACCTGCGGCTCCCTCGCCGCCTGGGCGAGCGGCGTGCCCGACAAGTACGTTAACGTTAGAGGAGTCAGGGTTCATTACATAGAGGAGGGCTCAGGGACCCCGGTCGTTATGATGCCGGGGGCCGCCTTCAACGCAAGGACTTGGGTCCAGGTGGGCTTAGTAAAGGCCGTGGCTGACGCCGGCTTCAGGGCCATCTCTGTAGACCCGCCTGGCCAGGGCGAGACGCCGCAGGGCAAGTACGGCTTCGGCGGCGGCGTCAAGTTCCTGGAGGACTTTCTGCCTATGGTAAACTTTTCCTCGGGCGTGCTCCTTGGGGCCAGCCTCGGGGGCAACACGGTTGCCATGTACGCCCTGGCCCACCCTGACAGGGTGCTGGGCCTAGTGCTCGTGGGAGCTGTTGACCTGGCGAGGCACGGTCCTCAGTTCAAGGTGCTGACGGGGAAGCCTATACTTCTAATATGGGGCAGCCACGACGACGTGTCGCCAATAGAGAACGCTGAGGCCGTCATAAGCAGGGTCAGCACGGCCGAGCTCGTGAGGATAGGCGAGAGGCACGCATGCTACCTGGACGACCCGGCCGGGTTCACCCAGACAGTAGTTGACTTCCTGAGGACGAGGGCCTCAACGGCATAACCTGCCTTGCTTATTATTAATGCGCGTTTGACCTTCTAATCCTTTTAGGCCGCTTACAGAGAAAGAGGTCATGGGTTGAGCTTGACGCAGGCCCAGGAGGCCTCGGCAAAGATAGCTACAAGGCGCAAGGCCCCCAAACAGCTGAGGTTCAGGGACCTCCTCTTCATATCGTTTGGCGGCCAGGCCCCACTTATATCAATGTTAACGTTTGGGACAGCCATGATAGCCTTGGCCGGCAGCGGCGCCGCGCTGGCCATGATAATAGCTACCACTATCGTGAGCGTGACGGCCTCGTCGTCTACTACCTCAGCAGGAGGTTCAAGAGGGGAGGCGGCTACTACGTTTACGCCTACTACTCCTGACCCAGAACCTGGGCCTTAACACGAGCTGGACCTACATCCTTTACGCCCTGTCCTACGGCGGTACCCTGCTCCTGGGCGCCGCCTACGTCTTCCGACTTGCCACTGGCCTGAGCATGCCCGACTGGGCCTTCGCGCTTGCCATAAGCGGGCTGGCCGCCACCATATTCCTCCTTGGCATTAGGGTCTCGGCCAGGTACACCAAGGCCATGGCCATACTTGAGAGCATGATCCTAATTGGGCTCTCCTTAGACTTCCTGTCGGCCTCGCACCGGAGGCTCTACAGCCCGGTCACCACCATAAGCTCCCCGCTGCTCGCCGCGGCCCTGCTGGGGCTCGGCATACCCACGGGCTACGGCCCCATAGCTCCGCTGGGCAAGGACGCCAGGTCAGCCAACATAGGCAAGGCAGCCGTGGCCGTCGTCTTCTACGGGGGCATACTGGCGACCATCTTCCTTTACTCGCTCGGGGTCCTTGAGTTCACTGGCAACCTGATGGAGTTCCTGATAACTGAGCACGGCCTCATAGGGAGGGTCCTGATATCGTTCGCCGCCATGAACGACGGCGCCCTCGGCGGCGTCGCCTACATGCTGGCCCTGTCGAGGACCCTTGAGGCGATGGCAGAGGACAACTACATGCCGTCGGCCTTCTCAAGGAGACTGAGGGGGGAGGCCGCTGCTGGACGAGGCGAAGCCGAGCGGATCAGAAAATCCCGAGCCCCGCGCGGCGCGGCTCGTCTCAAGTCCTGCCGACCCCAAGATATCCTTCACTAATTCACGACAGTAGGCCTCAGGAGGTGTCTCGTTATAGTTCCACCAAATCACGTAGCAGAGCAGCGAGCCGAAGAACGCCTGTCTCATGGGCCGAGGCACCGGCCTCCCGGTCATAGCCTCGACCATCTCAAACACCCTGTCCGTTATATTAAGGCATAGCTCCCTGAGCCGCCTACCTACTGAGCGGTACTGATCCTTTTTGGTCAGCGTCATTATAAGCAGGGACCTGAGGTCCTCTGACCTGTACTTGTTGAGGAATGCCATCCCCACATCACATAGTAAGTCCTCAGGGCTCTTGTGCTCCTTCTTGAGAACCCTCTCAACCTCGGCTAAGGGCAGGGAGGCGAGGGCAACGCGCTCTATCAGGGCGTCTTTCTTCTTGAAGTGCAGGAATATGGTTCCCTTGCTGACCCCGCTCTCCGCCGCTATCTCGTCAACGCTCGCCGCGTCGTACCCCCTGCGCGCGAAGACCTTCATGGCGGCGTCCACTATTCTCTTCTCGGTGTCCTTAGTCGTCCTCAGCCACCCCGGCTTGAAATAATTAAAAGGCGTTTATAAGCACACTTAATCTATTGAACCAACTGGTCAGACTGACCGACCAGTCAGTATGAAAGTTTATATATGGCCGATTACAGCATGCCGCAGGTGTGCAGGTACAGGCTATGGGGTGAGATGGTTGGCGTTGCCCGAGCGAAACGTCAGCACGCTGGAAAAGATAAGGTCAAACCTCGACAAGTACCTGGGCCTTTACGTAGGGTTAGCAATAGTTATAGGGCTGGTAACGGGCTACTATGACATGGGATGGGTGCACTATCACCTACATCTGCTTCTAAACCTTGAAACTGCGTCAATATACATAATGATATTTCCAATGATGTTAATGCTCAATGTTAGGGCGCTGGGGAAGGCGTTCAGTAACCCAAAGGTAGTCACAGCCGTGGTGATCCTTAACTTCGTCTATGGGCCCCTGATGGCGGTGCTCCTGGGCTACCTGTTTGTCAATAACCCATTTGTGAGGCTTGGGCTGTTCTTAGCGTGGATAGTCCCGTGCTCATCGATGAGCATCGGGTACGTGGGGCTGATGAGAGCGGACATAAACGCGGCGACGGCCATGGTTGCGCTCTCGTTCATCCTCTCGCTCGTGCTGATCCCGGCTGAGACGTCGCTATATCTCCATGCCATCCTTGCAAGCCAGCTCAAGGGGTTTGCGCTTTCCAGCGCCGCAATTTCTCACGTTGAGATGGAGCTAGTTATGACTATACTTGAGGTGTTGGTCGTACCGTTGGTCATCGCCATACCTACCCATGAGGCAATGGTTAGGAGGATGGGCCAGAGGAGGTTCAGGGAGATAAGCCCTCTCTTCCCAACACTTACAATGATTGGCATGCTGATAATAATCTTCACTATCTTCTTCGCCCACGCTGGCGTGCTGATCACCCACATTAAAGACGTGCTCGGCATATTCTATTCCGCCATGGTGTTCGGCAGCGTCTCGCTCACGGTCTTTACAGTGCTATTCAAGTACGTCAAACTAAACAGGAAAGGCGAGTCAGCCTACAGCTCAAGCATGGTTGCAATACTTACCGGCATTCCGAAGAACGAGGCCACAGCAATTGCAATCAGCACCATGGCGCTTGCGTCCCTCGGCCCCGAGGCTTCATTTATGGCATCAATGGCGCCTTCGCTGCTGCCGGCCTTCCAGGTGGTGTTCATAATAACGTACCTGAAGCTCAGGGAGAAGCTGATAGATTACTACGGCGCTAGGAGGGAGCTAGAGACGCTTGAAGAGAAAGAGGTAATAGCTGAGCGGGAAGCGGCGGTGAGCGCTAAGTAAGAGCAGGGGGTGAGCGGCGGTGAGCAAGAAGGAGGGCCTAAGCGTCCTAATTCCGGTGGACTTCTCCAAGGGGACCGAGGACTGGGTCAGGCAGGGCCTCAGCAGGCTAAGTAACGTCGCCAGGGTGAGGCTACTCTACGTTATCCCCCTCAGCATCTCTGACGTGAGCAGGTTTATCTTTGAGGACGTAGTTGAGGAGAGGAGGAAGGCCGCTGAGAGGAAGATGAGGAGCTTAGTGAAGCTCGTGGAGTCCTTCGGACCTTACGAGGTCAGCTACGAGATAGCTGTGGGGGACCCAGCGAAGGTAATACTTGAGCGGGCCGACAGCAAGAGGTTCGACGTAATAATCATGGGACACAGGGGCTACGGGTGCCTCAAGAGCCTCCTGAAGGGGAGCGTCACGGTGAAGGTAATAGCGAGGTCGCCCATACCAGTCCTCGTGGTCAGGAGGAGCCCGCGACCGTCGTTGAAGGCCTTTAAGAGGGGCCGCCTGAAGCGGCCGAGCCGTGCGAGGCCTACGTCAGAGGTCCTGCCCGTGGGCAGACTTAACTAGGTCAATTCGGCAAAACTTCAACGAGGCCCTGGCAAAGGGCTGCTAAGCTTAGCCCTGCATCCGCGCCCTGCGGCCTTTCCGGCCGCGGGGCCCAGGCCCCATGAACGCCTTAGGTCCCTGCGCCTGCCCTCCCTCCCCCGAGGGCCCCTGGCCCCCCGGCGTCAGGAAGACCTTGACCCTGCTCAGCGCCTCCCTTGGCTCGCTGACCCCCTTCAAGGCCTCGGCGAGCCTCGCCTCACCTATGTAGTTTAGCCACGCCACTATGTGGCCCTCCCTGAGGTGGTACTCCAGCGCAGCTGGGTCCTCCTTAGCGAGCCTCTCCATCTCGCTAGCCAGCTCCTTGACGTCGTGGGCGACCCCTATGACCCTGTCATAGGACTTAAAGTAGAAAGGCTCCCTCTCCCTCCTCTCAGCCTCCAACAGCTCCACCAAGCTAGTGTGGTTACAGAAGAGCTTTACGCGCTCCGCTCTCCAGACGATAGGACCTAAGGGCCTCGCGAGGGCCTCACGCCCCTGCTTTCTCCCTGCGCCTAGGTTAGGGAGCATGCCTCCCAGCCACGGCGCGGGGGCCTCGCCAGGCGTCCCCCTCCTCGCGGCTGCTCACCGAGGAGGTAGTCGGCTCAAAAGCTCATGTTTTTGCCTAGGCCTTCCTACGTTAAATGACTAGACGCGACTAGAGACCGCTGTTAGCCGTGCAGAGGCGCTATGACTGTCGACCTAGGAGGCCTCGCACCCTTAGCGCTGGAAGCATCAACTTATTAACTTAGGTATTTAATTTATTAAGTGAGATGAGGCGCTTGAGGGGCTCAAGGAGGTCAGTGGCGGAGGTGGTGGCAGTCCTCATACTGATAATAGTTGCCATAGCGATCGCCGCCCTCATCTACGCCTGGCTCGTGGGCCTCATAGGGAGGCTTCACACCACTTCGGGTGCCCTTCACACAAGGGTTGAGGTCCTGGAGGCCAACGTCACCGGTGCCGGGCCTTACAGGGTCGGCGCCGCTGTCGAGAACATAGGCGACGTCTCGGCCTCAATTAACTACATAGCAGTCGAGTTCGCCTCAAACGCCTCAGTCATATGCTCATACTCGCCTCCGGCGCCCATATCGATACCGCCAGGCGGCGTAAAGGACTTGAGCTTCAGCGGCTGCAGCCCCTCCCAGGCGCCAGCGCCCGGGACCCCCGTGGCTGTTGTCGTCTCAACTACCGACGGCGTCACTGCCACCTGCACGATAACATGGCCTTAGGCAGGGGACCCCTGGCCAGCTCAGCCTCCTGGTTTTGACCTCGGCGTAGGCCCTGCCGTAGAGGGGCGAGCCCGGGTCGCCCAGGACGCCCTCGAGGACCCCTACCTCTGAGCCAGAGGCTGGGCCTCTACGTGGGCCTCCCCTACAAGTACAGGGAGGTTCTAGAGTACCTCAGGTCATCGGGCCTCAGGGCAGAGGACAGGGTCCTCAGGCCCCTCCCCTTCCCCCAGCCGGCTAGGACATCGCTGCCCCTGAGGGACTACCAGAGGAGGGCCGTCGACGCCCAAGGGCCCTGTGGGCGAGGTGGAGGTCCCTGGGCGCGACGAGCGATCATAAACTAATGAGGGTGAGCGCCTAGGGACAAACGGGTGCTCAAGGTATGACGGCGCTCCAGCTCAGCCAGGAGCTCCTGGAGTTCCTCAGGCTCAAGGAGGGCACTGTCGAGGTCGCCGACAGGGCGCCGCCAGCAGACGACGCCTTCAGGCAGGCCGTGAGGGAGGCCATGGGCAGGGAGGGGGAGCTGGCGTCGGGCCTGAGGCTTGGTGACGACATGAGGTTCGCCATAGACGTGGGCCTAGCCAACGCTGAGAGGGGGGCCCTCTACCCGGCTGAGGTCGCCGTCAGGTTCTTCCTCGAGAGGGGGTCCCTGTGCGTCATAGCGTCCAGGACCACTGACCTCTACCTGAGGGCCGTGAGGGAGAGGGCCTGGCACGTCATGGTGGACGAGGGCTACATTGTTAGGAGCGGCCCGGAGGCCCTGGGCAGGGTCAAGAAGTACACCGGCAGGAAGAGCCTTGAGGGCGACGCCATCTTTCTGGCCGGCAGGCCTGTGTGCGAGCAGCACCTCAGGTGGCCCCAGTACTCGAAGCCAATAGAGGAGCTGCCCCTGGCTAAGAAGTACCTGAGGGCCACGCTTGACAGCAGGAGGAGGAAGAGGGGGTCAGCGATAAGGTGCGCCCTCTGCAACAGGGGGGCGAGGTACTTCACGCTGCCAATGATAAAGGCCAGCGCACTGGTCTTCCTGGCAAGCCACCTGGCTGGCCTCGAGCCGACCGGGCCCATGGAGCTCTACTCAAACCTCTCGAGGGTCCTCCACCCCTACGGCTTCTCCTGGCTCAGCCCTGGGGCCGCCTTCACTGTGTGGGCCAGGGACATGCTTACTGCGGCCTACTACGTCAACAGGATGCTGGAGCTCCCGCTGCCAAGGGTTAGCCCTAGGAAGCCGCCGGCTGAGGCAGCCCTCGAGCAGCTGCTCAGCCCCAGGGGTTAAGCGCCCGGGGGCTGGCGCCGTTGACCGTGCCTTAGACAAGCGCGTGGCCAGCCTAGTAACCTTTTCTGTCAATAATGTCTAGCTAAATGTATACAGTTGTTCAGTGGGCTGAACGGTGGCGAGAGCTTGCATAGAGTTGGCTGCGCTGTGGTCGGCTCCCTCTTCCTCCTCGCTGTTGGGGTTGACGCTGCGGTAGCTGTAGTCGCCATAGTTGCCGTCGTCATAGTGGCCCTGAGAAGGCACTGATCCCGCGAGTCTCCTAAGCTCTTTGGCCTAGGCACTGCCCCCTGGCACCCCCTCGCCCTAGGGTGGGCTCAGGCGAACGCCATCGCCACGCCAGCGGTCACGAGCGCGGCCCCGGCCACCTCAAGGGCTGATGGCCTCTCGGAGCCGGCGGCCCAGGCGATTCCCTGCGCCATGAGCGGCATAGAGCCTACAACTACCATGGACCTGTAGACGCCGGCCACCCCTATGGCCAAGGCGAAGAGGGCTGACCCGCCGGCCAGGTCCGCGGCCGCCACCAGCGGCAGCCAGCTCCTTATTCCCTACCAACTATGTCCTCGGCCACCTTCCTGTCCTCTGGAGGTAGGCCATGAGGTAGGGGGTCTCCTGCACCTTTTTGCCGCTGAGGTACTCCATGAGCAGCCCTTGAGGCTTTTGCTGCCTGGGTGAGACCCTTATCAGCCTCGTGGGCGTAGCAATTATATCTACTGGCACGTCGTAGGGCATATGGGGGACCTCGCTGACCACCTGGACGTCGTGCACTGTCGTGGCCACGGGCGTGGAGTCACCTATCTTCCCCATCTCCCTCAGCATTGCGTACTCGAGCTCGCTGTAGCCCTCGCCCTTGCCCACCCTGAAGCCGCTGGGCGAGACGGCCACGGAGCCGACGACCACGAGGTCTATGTTAGGCGCGGACTCCACATCTACCCTCTCACCTACCCTGGTGAAGCCGCTTATTGAGGAAGCGTACTCTGGGTCCACTATGGATGGGTCAAGAAGGTAGAACTGGCCCCTGAGCCTCGGCGTGGGCACGAGCACCAGCTTGCCGGCCCTCAGGGCCAGCTCCCTGACAGGCCTCTGAGGGGAGTCTGGGTTAACCTTGACGACCCTGGCCCTCGCGAACTCCTCTGTGGACGCAAGGCGCTCCGCGGCCCTCCTGGCGCCTACGAAGTTTGGTATCCTGCCGTGGACAGGTCTTGGAAACGAGGCCACGTTGGTCCTCTCCATGAGGTCCCATATTCTCTGCCTGAGCATCTGCTTCTCGTCGGCCTCCTGCAAGGCTCCCAGCTCCAGCCTAGGTTATGGGCCTGGGCCTTTTAGCTGGCTCACTGGCCCTGGAAGCCTTGGGCCAGGTCGCCGAGCTCATAATAGACCTCAGGGGGGTCAGCCGTGCCGAGGGCCAGGCCCATCATTTTATGGGCAGGGTCAGCGACGTGGAGCCCTAGGGGAAGGCAATAGAAGATAATATTAAAAGATAAAAGAGAAGGGGGTCTCGAAATTATGCTTCCTCACGGCAAGGAGTACGCTGGGCACACGTAGCTCATGTTTACTGAGTTTGTGGACGCTATGACCCAGGGTGGGTAGTAGCCGTCGAGCGGCCTGCCCGAGAGGCCAAGGTAGCCGAGGCCTGCCTTCGCTGCGGCGTACCACTCGCTGCACTCCTCGTGCATCATTGAGGCGAACTGGCTGTTGTAGACTGGTATGTAGGACTTCCCCACCTCCTGGAGGGCCAGGAGCTGCGATATCCAGGTGCCGAAGACGTCTGCGAAGGTTCCCCCGTCTGGCATCCACCAGACGAACTGGTCCGACGGCGTTGATATTGCCTGCTCCCAGTCGACGTACCTGGAGGGTGCAAAAGACCACCACTCTGGTGAGGTGGCATTCTTATACATGGGCACTGCCTTCCAGGTGCCCCAGGTCACCTGCCCCTGGTATGACATGAAGAACTCGGCGAACGTCACCCCCGTCTGAGTCGTCGGGAAGCCCGCGGGCACACCTATGGACCCTATGGCTATCGCGTAGACTTCCTGCGTGCCTGGGAAGGGCTCAGCCACCACAGTAACGTTTGGCCAGCTTATGTATGGCTCAACCGCAGGGTATATGGTAGTGTTGTCATAGTCGTAGGCGTAGGGCGGCACCCAGTTACCGTTGGCCTGGAAGGCCACCTTGCCCTCTATCAGGTCGCTGAGGCCCTGGGTCCACGTGAGGCTCTGCCAGCCTGTGTAATCATATGAGGTGAAGTTGAGGAATATGTTGTCCGTCTCATTTATTATGCGCTGTATGGTTGAGTTGTTAAGGTTGACCACGCCGTACATTGTCTCAAGGTATACCCTGGCCCCTCCCACGGGCCCGAAGCTCTGGGCCAGCAGCGAGAGGTATATGCCGTTCCACAGCTCCAGCTGGTCCCAGCCGCCGTCAGCGCCTGGGACCATCCAGGGCGTCACTCCGTGCTGCGCCAGCTGAACCGTGTCGTAGACCAGCGTGCTCATGTTGGTTGGCAGCGGCAGGTTGTACTCCCTGAGCACCTTTATGTTAATGAACAGCAGGGCCCCCCTCTCGAGGTCTATGGGCGCGGAGGGCATGGTTCCGTTGTAGGCGCTGGCCTCAACGAGCGCAGGTATCACGTTGTCCCAGAGGCCGTGCATGCTCATCATTATTGGCGTGAAGTTAACGAAGCTCCTGGCCCCGTTGGGGGCGGCTAGCACGTAGGAGACTATCATGGGGCCCGTGTCAGTCTGAAAGGCTGCAGGCGGCTTACCAGCGGCCATCATGCCGAGCACGACGAACTTAGCGTTGGTGCCTGCAGCACCAGGTATGATCTCGGGGCTTATCACGTACTGCGGGTAGGCCGCCTCGAAGGCGTTGATGACGTGATTCAACGCTATCTTCCCCTCTGTGGCCCACCACGTGTAGAAGTTTATGGTAGTGATCGAGGTTGTCGTTGTGCTAGATGACGTGGTTGTGATAGGTGTGGTCACGGTAGGCGTGGTCGTAGTCACGTGGCGTCTCGTCGACACGAATGCCAAGTAACCCCCGACAGCAGCGACAACCACTATAACTATAACTATGGCCGCTAAGGTCGCCGAGCTCAAAGACCTTGAACCCATCTTGGTCCCACCTCTGAACCACAGACTTGAGCTAAAAAGCCTGACACGTATACACGCACGTATATTTATATTATATATGCCGTAGCTTTGGCAGGACAAAGGCGTAGTTAAAACGCCCTAATGACCATGGCGCGCGGGAAAGCCATTGAACGCGCCTTCCAGCTCTTCATCGAGGACATAGTGGTGCCGCCCTCCAGGGTGCCTGATGCAATAAGGGCCCTGAGGTCGCTTGACTCAAAGTACGGCATAACGTCGTCGCTAGGCGGCCACATAGGCGACGGGAACCTGCACCCGGCCATAGATTGACAATAAGATGTGTACAGCTGGCTGTTCACGTGGTTATGGCCTTGGCTAAGCCGGGCGGCAAGTCTATCGGCAGTCCCCTCTCAAAGCCCACCCTGTACGCGAGGAGCTGAAGCGGCACGACTGCGGCTATTGGGTAAAGCTCTGGCCTAGTTGCGCGGGTGGCTTGCAGTGACGCCTGCGGTGAGTCCGAGACTTCTATTACCTTGGCCTCTCTGGCCCTCAGCTCTGACATGACCCTTGAGTAGAGCTCCTCGGCCGCCTCCTCCCTGGGCTTAATTACTATTATTGGGTAGTTGTCCCTTGTCAGTACCATAGGGCCATGCCTGAGCTCACCGAGCTGAACCCCCTCGGCGTGAAGCATGGCTGCCTCCTTGAGCTTAAGCGCCCCCTCCAGGGCCACAGGGTAAGTTATGCCGCTGCTCACAACATAGGCGTCCCTGGAGTCCCTGAGCTCCCCTGCTATTTTTGATGCGGCCGCGTCCACCGTTGGCAGGCTCTCGGCGAGGGACCTGGAGAAGGACCTTATGTCGTCGTAAAGCTCGTTAAGCTCTGCCTGAGAAAGCTTGCCTGCGGTGAGACCGACATGTGCTGCCAGAAGCATAAGGGCTGCTAGTGTTGACGTGAATGTCTTGGTGGCCGGCACCGCGAGCTCCGGTCCGGCGCCTATTGGAAGGTAGACGTTGGACTCTAGCGCAAGCCTTGAGCCCAAAACGTTAGTAACTCCAACTATTACGGCCCCCCTCTGCTTAGCCATCTTAATGCTCCTTATGACGTCACTGGTCTCGCCGCTCTGGCTGACGGCCAGCACAACCGTGCCCGTGCCGACGTTGTCAAGGGCGTAGTAGGGGAACTCCGCGGCGCTGACAACCTCTATACTCATGCCCCCGAGCGACGAGAAGTAGTAGGCCGACACCATGCCTGCGTGAAGGCTGGTGCCGTTGCCTATTATGAAGGTTCTCCTGGCGCCGTAAAGTATCATGCCTGAGAGCCTTAGGTACTTATCCATCAGCGAGTGCGTGGTCCTCTCGAGGGCCTCAGGTATCTCATAGATCTCCTTAAGCATGTAGTGCGGGTAGCCGGCCCTGTCAAGGGATCCTGGCTCGTACTTAACCCTCTTGGAGGTGAGCTGCTGTAATGGGCTTCCCTCCGCGCTGAAGATGGAGAACTCACCTGAGGCCGAGATGTAGCCGTAGGAGCCCTCAGGCACTATTACAGCCTCGTCGGCGAAGCCGTAGAGGCTGGGAAGGTCGCTGGCCAGGTATAGGCACTCCTGTCCCTTGCCTATCACCAGGGGCTGGCCGTCCTGTATGAACCAAACCCTCTCGTCGCCTGACCTCACATAGGCTGCCGAGAACGTGCCGCGAAGCGTGGCCAGGAGATCTCTGGGCCCCTTGCCCTCCTCAAGTAGGTGGGATATGACCTCTGTGTCAGTGGTGGTGACGAGCTTGTGCCCCCTGGAGATCAAGGAGGAACGGAGCTGCTCATAGTTATCTATGACCCCGTCCATCACTACGGCCACGCTGCCCGTGCAGTCAAGTATCGGGTGGGCGTTCTCAAGTGTTGGCCATCCCCTGGTGGCATACCTTGTATGGCCCACGGCCACGCGTGAGGTGAACGAGAAGAGCCCAGGGTTCCTGTCAGCGGAGCCCATAGCTTTCTTAACTTCAATCTTACCATCAAGAAACGCAACACCGACGCTATCATAGCCCCTGTAGGTTAACCTCCTCAGCCCCTCAAATATCGCTGAGCCGTCCCTCTGGGACCTGCAGGCGAATGCAAATATTCCTCCCAAGCTTCCACCAAGTATTATAGTCCGTGGAAACTAGGGTAATATTATAGTCCGTGGAAACTATAAGGAGGCCTCATCCATGGGCAGCTTAACCCTGAGGCACGCAGTAGTAATAGCTCCGCGCGAGGTGATACCTGATGGTTTTGTGAGGATAGTCGACGGCGTGATAATTGATGTTGGCCCTGAGCCAACGGAGCAGGGACCTGACGACATTAATGTAGGGGGCCGCCTGGTGTCCCCAGGCCTTGTGGACGTACATATACATGGCGCCGGCGGCTACGACGTTATGAGCCTGACCTCAAGGGACCTAGAGGGGATGGCCAGGTTTCTCGCGTGCAGGGGCGTAACGTCCTTTGTGCCGACCACCGTGAGCCTTCCGCCTGAGGACATAAAGAGGGCCTGCGGGGCCCTGGCCAGCTTCATGAAGTCCAGGTCAAGGGGTACGGCGAGGGCCCTGGGGATTCACCTTGAGGGGCCTTACATAAGCCCTCTAAGGCGCGGCGCCCACCTCGCGGAAAACCTTAGGACTCCAAAGCTTGAGGAGCTCAGGGGGCTGTTGGCCGCATGCGGGGACGTGATAAGGGAGGTTACTATAGCGCCTGAGCTGCCAGGAGCCATGGACGCCGTAAGGCTGTTGTCGTCAAGTGGGGTCACCGTACAGCTGGGTCACACTGATGCCACATTCTCTCAGGCCATGGAGGCCCTCAGGGCCGGGGCCACCAAGTTCACGCACCTCTTTGACGCCATGAGGCCCTTCCACCACAGGGAGCCGGGGGCCGTGGGCGCCGCGCTTCTCAGCGACGCCTACGTCGAGCTCATAGGCGACTTGATTCACGTCTCTCCTGAGGCAGTGCTCCTAGCGTACAGGGTTATTGGACCTCGCAGGCTAGTCCTAGTTTCAGACGCCACGCCAGCCGCTGGGCTGCCCGAGGGCGAGTACTCGTTCTGGGGCATCGACGTGGTTTCGAAAGGCGGGGCTGTATGGATTAGGGGCTCTGGCACGCTGGCCGGAAGCGCCTCCACTCTGGAAATAGGTATGGCTAACTTGTATAGGGTTGGGATCAACCTATCTGATGCCGTGGGGGCTGCGACCCAGAACCCAGCTATATCCATAGGGGCCCACTTGAGGGAGAGGGTCGGGGAGCTGAGGGCTAACATGAGAGGCGACGTGATAGTCCTTGACAAGGAGCTGAAGGTTGTGGCGTCGATAGTTGACGGCGAGGTGACCTGCGGAAGCCTTTAAGGACGCATTATTAATATAGTAAGATCTTCCCCCCGTAGGGGTGCAGAGGCTGCGGACGCTTTAACTCACAGCACTCACCGTGGCTCTGTCTGCGAATGGGGCGCGGCTAACAAGGTCATCATTGAGGTTGAGGCCCAGCCGGGGCCAGAAAAGGGCTGAGGTGAGGGGTTCTAACTGGGCCCTTGCGCTCAGCCGCTTATTAGGTACACGTTGAAGTCGTTGGTCAGGACGCCCAGCCACTCGTTCCCGGCGTCGGCGTTGGGCACCCCGTTGACAAGGGAGTCGTGGACGTTGTAGGCGCTCTCAGCAGTGTCAGAGCCGAAGGTGTAGAGAGAGGGCATTGGCGTCAGCCTCCCAGTGGAGTTCACGTAGTAGAGGCCGAGCGTTGAGTTGAGGTGCACGAACTGGGTCGGGGCCCCGTTGCCGCCCCCTCCCCAGACGAGCTCAGCGTCGTAGTAGAGGTTGTCAGGCGTGTAGCTGTTGCCGGTTATGTATATAGCGGCTGACACTATGCCGGGCTGGGATATCTCCACCTTGTCGTAGTAATAGTACTGGGGTGAGCTGGCGGGCCTGCCGCTCTGAAGTATCTCGTAGCCGAACCATATGTAGACGGCGTTAGACGTGTACGACACGTTTATGACGAGGACGAAGGCGAAGGGGAAGCTGTAGGTGTAGGAGGGGCCAACGTCGTAGTAGAAGGTGTTGCCTGAGCCCGCTGAGGCCACCTTTCCGCTGCCGGAGACCGCTGAGGAGGAGAGCACGGACTTGCTGCCCGTCAGGTTCCATATGTTGTCTATGAACGTCACCTGGTTCTTGTTGGTCTGGAAGCTCGGCACGTCCTGGAGCCAGTAGGCGTAGGTGCCGCTGGTGGTGTTGACCTGGAGGACGACGTTAAGCTGAAGGGTCGCGGAGTAGGGGTTAACCCCGTACTTCCTGGCCTGTTTGTAGTAGGCAAGCAGGCTTGTTATGTTGGCGTAGCCGAGGACCTTGTTCGTCATTATCGTGTAGGGTATGACGGGGCCTCCCGTGCTGGTGTAGTTGTAGAGGCCGAAGTCGGTTATGCCCGTCGGGGCGGGCGGCGAGGTGTAGTAGTTATATGGGTTGACGTAAGCGCCCTTGGCCACGTGCTTTCCGTGAACCGGCGGGAAGACTGCATAGGGCGGCGCCTGGCCCGCGGCCGTCACGGCGAAGGAAAGGACGACGAGGAGGGCCAGGGCGATGGCCGCCAGTCCCACGAGTGACCTTCCGACATTATTCATACAAAGACCACTGTGAGGAGAGGCAAAGAGGGTAGTATTTAACTATAGTGGGCCCTGGGGACTAGGGAGCGACAACATCAACTAACAGGCCCGTTGGACCGCTAGACCCTTCAAGGCGTCTAAGCCTAGGTCGCTTAGCGACAGCCCGTTAACACCGGCCCTGCGGGCCGCCTAGGCCGTTTTTAGGCCGGCCCCCTACTGAGGGCCGGGAATCAGCTTGAGGCTCAGGACCGCCGAGACGCTGTCGCTCGCCGCCAGGTTCTACAGGAGGTACCTCTGGAGCTGGGACGTCACGGCGGGCTTCCTGGCCGCCCTGGTGGCGTTCGCCCTCAGGGCATACGCCTCGGGCTCGCTGATACCGCTCTCGATAACTGACGTAGTGAACTACCTGCAGCAGGACAACGGCCACGGGCTGAGGAGGGCCATACTCATGCTAGCGGCCTCCGCTGTCATCTTCAGCGCCACCGAGTGGCTCTTCAGGCCCTTCTGGGCCTCAATAGCGAGGGGCATAGCTAACATAAAGGCCAGGCTCATATCAGGCGCCCCCAGGGGCCAGGACCCCTCCGACCTCGTGGGCAGGCTGGCCAGCGACGTTGACTTCGTCATGTGGAACCTGGGCGGCATGTACACCACCTTCGTGCCCAACCTGCTCACGGCCCTGGTGGCGACTGCCACGGTCTGGCAGCTCTCAGAGCCCATGGGCGTGGTCACCGTGGCAGCCCTGCCCATCTCCCTGCTCATACTTGAGCCCTACCTGGCCGGGGTTGAGAGGGCCAGGACCGTTGAGAGGAGGTACTACAGCGAGCTGGTTCACAGGCTGGAGGAGAGGCTGAGGGGCACAGCGTCAGACGAGGACTTTGTCAGGTCTGTCAGGATGTGGGAGAAGGGCATGATGGGGCAGGTCCACTACGACAGGTTCTTCTGGTCCCTCTCCCTGCTCTACGGCTACGCCCTCCCCGCCGCCCTGGCGGTGATGGGCGTCGGCGAGGTGAGGGCCGGGAGGCTCTCAATAGGTGCCCTGGCGGGCGCCCTCTACGCCCTCTTCAACGTCTTCCCGCCCCTGGTCAACGCGCTGTGGGGCCTGTGCGTCCT
>OFEH01000297.1_pt1 | contig 18988 bp, 16 predicted proteins | sample 1521031 | NCBI WGS metagenome assembly OFEH01 (sample SAMN05518350, study PRJEB24110) | hypersaline lake metagenome | isolation source: Grendel Spring, Yellowstone National Park, Wyoming, USA | place: USA:Grendel Spring, Yellowstone National Park, Wyoming, USA | collected 2011-11-16
CTCACCCTTGAACAGAAGGTAAAGCTGCTCCTCATAAAGCAGCTTGTTGGCAAGTCAAACAGGGAGTTTGCGTACATGCTTGAAATATTTTCAATGATCTCTGGCATAGACATCTCATACAAGACAGTTGAGAGGCTTTATTCAGATGAGCTAGTCATGATGGCCCTGCACAACCTGCACGTTCTGCTGTTAAAGAAGAAAGGAATAAAGGAATCTGATGCCACAGGCGACGGCACAGGATATTCGTTGACTGTTAAGAAGAACTATGAATCATATGCGCAGGAACTTAAGGACAAAGCCAAGGAAAACAGAAATGATGATAAGGGCAAGCAATCAGCAAAAAAGAGAAAAACATTTGCTTATTCTTTTAGGCTTATGGACCTTAGGACTAAGATGTACATAGCATTTGGTTCAAGCATGAAATCAGAGAAGGAGGCATTTGATAATGCAATTAACTTCATTAAAACTGTTGATGTGAAGCTGAAGAGCGTTAGGCTTGACAAGTATTACAGCGAATCAAGCTATGTTTCACTGTTTGACAAGGACACAGCGGTATACGTTATACCAAAGAAGGATGCAACTCTAAACGGATCACAGAAGTGGAAGGACACTATGAGGGAGTTTGTCACAGACACATATCAATACCTTAAAGAGTACTACAAAAGGGAGAATTCTGAAGCTGGATTTTCTGCTGACAAGAAGCTGTTTGGATGGGAAATAGCGCAGAGGAGAGAAGACAGAATTGACAGCGCTTTATTTTGCACAGGCCTGTGGCACAACCTATTCAACCTTAACGGATAGCCATGCAGGAATTCTGTCCCACAGCCCCTTAACCCCAAAAAGTTAAATAGCTACTAAACGTCGAAAAATTAAAGATGAGCAAGTACTTAGTGTTTTCGGCGTGGCCGTACATAAACAGTGAGCCACACCTAGGAACCCTACTTCATTTGATATCAGCTGATTATTATGCAAGGTTTCTTAGAAGCATGGGGGATGATGTCATTTCTATCTCAGGATCAGATGAACATGGCACACCTATAGAAGTTGAAGCAATAAGGCAGCATAAAAACCCAAAGGAACTCACTGATGAAATGCATAAAAGAATTCTTAAAATACTCGAAGCTTTTTCTGTAGAGCTAGATAACTATACTAGAACCGAAAATGAAACGCATAAAGAATTTGTCAGAGATTTTTATCTTCAATTAGAAAAAAATGGATACATTTTCAAACAAAAAACTGTGCAGCTTTACTGTGAAAATGATAAACTTTTCCTGCCGGATAGGCTTGTTATAGGAAAATGTCCATACTGCGGTTATGAAAAAGCTAATGGAGATCAGTGCGATAATTGTGGCAGGCTTTTAGAACCAACTCTATTGATAGAGCCCAGATGCGCAATTTGCGGTAAAAAACCAGTAAAAAAAGAAACCTATCACTGGTTTTTTGATCTACCCAAACTTAATGAAGAAATTGTAGACTATGTCGAAACTCTTGACGAAAACGTAAAAGCTTACTTAAAAAGCATGCTTAACGAGGGACTTAAGCCAAGGTCTATAACTAGGGACAACAGATGGGGAATACCAGCCCCCTTTGAAGGTGCCGAAAACAAAACCATATACGTATGGATGGAAGCCGTATTGGGTTATCTTTCGGGAGTTGTTGAACTTGAAAAGAAAATTGACAAAAATTTGTTTAAGACTTTCTGGCTTGACCCTCAAACAACTTCTGTATACTTTATAGGAAAGGACAATATACCTTTCCACGCAATAATACTTCCTGCTCTCCTGATGGCCTCTAAAAAAGGATATAATTTGCCAAAGAAGATAGCTTCAACTGAGTTTATACTTTTTGGACAAGCAAAGTTCAGCAAGAGCCAACACATAGGCGTATGGGCTTCTGATGCTTTGAGCGTCGCTGATGGAGAGTACTGGAGATATGTTATTCTTGCACTTAGGCCTGAAAGAGGCGATTCCAGTTTTAATTGGAAGGATTTTGATAAGATGGTAAACAGTGACCTTAACGATAAGGTAGGAAATTATATTCATCGAGTTCTTATTTTTTTGGACGAAAGATTTAGCGGAGTTGTGCCCTCCCAAGAAAGCTTTACAGAAGAGGATGAGTTGTTTTCAAAATCTATAATGGACATACAGGAAAGTTTTATAAAGTTAAACTATGAGTTGAGGATCAAGGATGCTGTAAAAAAATTTATTGAAGCGGCAGAACTTGGCAATCAATATTTTAGTTCTCAAGAACCATGGAATCAGATAAAAAGCAATAAAGCCAGAGCTTCTTCGATAATTTATAACGCAGTACAATCGATAGCTCACATAAACTTTATGATGTACCCAATAATGCCGAAGAAAGCTGCAAAGTTAGCAGATATAATAAAATTTGAAAAAATAAAAAAGCCTGAAAAATGGGAAGCCATTCCTAGTGGAACAAAAATCGAACGTCCTACACCTTTATTTCAAAAAATTGCTATAAAATATTAAATTTAGAAAAAAGTTCAGTTTTATAACTTTATTTCTTATTATTGTTTTATGATAAAACATTATATTTATCCTTGTTAAAACCTTATTTGATGATATCGATTATTGGTTCCGGAAAAGTGGGTGCAACAACTGCTGCGTTTCTTATGCTGGGGGAAGCCGACAACAAAATAGTTCTTGTAGATATTATCCAAGGAGTTCCTCAAGGAGAGGCTCTTGACATGAACCACGCCGCCGCTATACTTGGAAAATCCGTAAACGTCGTAGGTTCAAATAGTTATGAGGACATAAAGGGAAGCGATATAGTAATTATAACTGCTGGTCTTGCAAGAAAGCCAGGAATGACAAGGGAAGAGCTAGCAGGCAAAAACGCTGAGATAGTAGCTGGAGTTGCTGAACAAGTTAAGAAGTACGCGCCGAACTCTATAGTAATATTAACGACAAACCCTCTGGATGCAATGGTTGCAGTTCTTTATAAAAAACTAGGTTTTCCAAGAAACAGAGTCATAGGCTTTAGCGGAGTCCTAGATTCAAGAAGGATGGCTTATTATGCATCTCAATATATAGGTGTTTCGCCAGCATCAATCGTTCCTCTGGTGCTTGGCCAGCACGGGGAAAACATGTATCCTGTACCTGAGCTTTCTAGCGTATACGGGAAAAGCCTGAAGGATTTCCTGAGCGAAGAGCAGTACAACAAAGTTGTTAAGGACACTATTGAAGCAGGAGCACAAATAACAAACTTGAGAAAGTTCAGCAGTAACTGGGGACCTGCGGCAGGCTTACTCTTAATGGTTGACGCAATAAAGAAAGACAGAAAGTTAGTCGTAGAAGCGAGCGTTTTGCTAAATGGCGAATATGGTGTAAAAGATGTGTTTGCTGAAGTACCGGTAGTATTGGGCAAAGATGGTGCTGAAAAAATAATAGAAGTTCCGCTTATGCCTCAACAAAAAGAACTCTTCATGAAAAGCATAAATGCAATAAAGGAAAACCTAAAACAAGTACCGTCTCAGTACCTTACTTAATTTATTGTTCTACAACCAACATAGTAAGCGTTGATTTAACGTTTTCAATTTTTCTGATTTTCCAAGTTATACTGTCTTTTAGTTTTTCTGGGGTTGGAGCGTTAACCTTTACTATAGTATCATAAACACCATAAACTCTATGAGCTTCCTCAACTTCAGGTATGGTCTTTAGTTTAGCCAAAACATCTTCTTCTTTTCCCGGTTCCACCGTTAATAAAACAAATGCTATTGGCATGTAATTAATTTACTAAATCATATTTAATAAATATTTCTTTTTTAAAACGTTTAAGCTTTCCTTTTAAACGTTTATCGAAATTATTTCTTTAGCTATGCTTTCAGCCATTTCATATGTAGTAGCGCTTCCGCCAAGATCCACTGTAAGTTTATCACCTTTTTCAAGAGAATTTACCACGGCTCTATTAACAGCTTGCGAGGCTTCTTTTTCTCCAATCCACTCAAGGCACATGGAAAATGACAGTATAGACGCTATTGGGTTTGCTATATTTTTACCTGCTATATCCGGCGCCGAACCATGTACTGGTTCAAACATTGCAAACGTTTCTCCTATGTTTGCTGAAGGTGCCATTCCAAGACCACCTACTAGACCCGCAGCAAGGTCTGATATTATGTCGCCATACAAATTTTCAAGAACTATAACGTCGTAATCCTGCGGCTTCATTACAAGTTTCATCGCTAGAGCATCAATATGCTCCTCTTTTGCTTCAACATCATCATATCTTTTAGAAATGTTTTCAAATACTTGTTTATAAAGGCCGTCAGTCATTTTTAGTACGTTTGACTTGTGCCCTAACGTTATTTTTTTCCGCCTTACACGGGCCTGTTCAAAAGCTTCGTTGATTATCCGCTGTGCGCCTTTTTCAGTTGCAACCCTTATGCCTATGTAAACGCCTTCGTTTATTCTGTATTCAAGGCCCGAATACATGCCCTCGGTGTTTTCTCTAACTATAAGAAGATCCACATTGTTGTAAACAGACTTTACTCTTGGAAGGTTCCTTAATGGCCTAAGGTTAGCATATAGATCAAAAATTTTCCTTATTTTTACTGGTACACCAAGTTCAGTCCCTTCTCCTTCTAAAGACGTAGTGGGTCCCTTTAACAGGCATTCACTCTGTTTTATCATTTCAAGAGAAAAACTTGGTAAATTTGTACCATATTTTTTAAATGCTTCTAGACCGGCTTCTATAAAAATTTTTTCGAAGTATAAAGAAAACTTTTCTTCTACAGCGTTAATAACTTTTTCAGTAGCGCCTATAACTTCGGGTCCTATGCCGTCTCCCTTTATTATCGAAATCTTATAACTTTTCATGCTCTTGCGAGCATTTTTGAAAGTACATATTTAAGTATTCCTCCGTACCTTATGTATTCCATTTCTAACTCACTATCTATCCTTATTATTAGTTCTGCGTACTTCTGGTTTCCTGATCTGTCGTAAAACACAAGGTTTGCAGTTCCACGTGGTTTTTTCTCCTTAAAAATTACTGAGATTGGTTTAGAGTAGTCTATACTTAGCGATTTATAGTTCTGCCCTTCTTTAAACTGAAGCGGTATTATGCCCATTCCCACAAGGTTCGAGCGGTGAATCCTCTCAAAGCTTTCAGCTATTACGGCTTTTATTCCAAGAAGGGCAGGGCCTTTAGCTGCCCAGTCTCGTGAACTTCCAGAACCGTATTCTTTGCCAGCAATAACCACCATCGGGACACCTTCTTCTCTATACTTCATTGCTGCATCATAAATCGTCATCATCTGCCCTTCGGGATAGTGAACTGTATATCCACCTTCTACATTTACCATAAGGTTCTTTAGCCTTCTATTTGCAAAAGTGCCTCTTATCATGACTTCGTGGTTTCCCCTCCTAGCACCGTACGTGTTAAATTCTGTAACAGGAACACCGTGATTAATAAGGTATTTACCAGCTGGGCTATCAGGCATTATAGCGCCTGCAGGTGATATATGGTCAGTCGATACTGAGTCTCCAAGAACAAGCAATATTCTTGCGTTTATTATATCTTCTATTTCTTTCTTTTCACCTACTTTCCATCCATCAAAATAAGGCGCTTTTCTTATGTAGGTGCTTTTATCATCCCATTCAAAGTATTTCCCTGATGGTGAATTTAAAGAATTCCAGTATGGATTAACATTAAAGATGTTTTCATTATAGATGGATTCATAAAGATCTTTACTTACAGATTTCTTTATAGTTTCTTGGACTTCCGCGCTGCTTGGCCAGATGTCCTTGAGATATATTGGTTTACCTTCAGAATATCCTATAGGTTCTTTTGAAATGTCTTTGTTTATGTTGCCAGCTAGAGCATAAGCGACTACAAGTGGAGGTGACATCAAATAATTGGCCTTTACATCGTTATGAATTCTTCCTTCATAATTTCTGTTGCCAGAAAGCACGCTTACCATAGCAAGATTTCCTTCATTAATTAGCCTGCTAAAATCGTCAGGAAGAGGCCCGCTGTTCCCTATGCATGTGGTACACCCATATGCTACTACATAGAATCCTTGTTTTTCAAGATAACCAAGCAATCCAGATCTTTTAAGATATTCTGTAACTACCCTAGAACCTGGGGCTAGGCTTGTCTTTACTTTGTTTGTATTAACTCTTAATCCAATTTCATAAGCTTTCTTTGCGACCAAACCTGCCATAATTAATACGTTAGGGTTGCTTGTGTTTGTACAGCTCGTTATTGCTGCGATGACCACGTCGCCTTCTTTAAGGTCTCCTGAAGACTTTGGTTGATCCTTTACGAAAGCCTGTTTAAAGCTTTCTGGAATCTTTTCTAAATCAAGCCTTTGATGAGGTAGTGAAGGACCAGAAACGCTTGGTTTAATTTCATCTAGGTTAACCTCAATTATCTCTGAATATTCCCTTTCTTTGGATCCAAACAGACCTTGTGATTTATAATACTCTTCAACTAGGCTTATCAACCATTCTGGCCTGCCAGTAAGGCGAAGATAGTCAAGCGTTTGTTCATCTACAGGGAAAAGAGAGACGGTTGAACCGTATTCTGGGCTCATGTTTGATACTGTTGCTCTATCGGGTACGGAAAGGTTTCTTACACCTTCGCCATAAAATTCAACAAATTTGTTGACAACGTTGTGCTCTCTAAATACCTTGGCAAGAGTAAGCGCTAGATCTGTAGCTGTAACACCGTCATTAAGCTTACCGCTGAGCTTCACTCCAACAACCTTTGGTGTTATAAAGTAGATTGGTTCACCAAGCATCGCAGCTTCGGCTTCTATGCCTCCTACTCCGAAACCAAATACTCCGATCCCATTAATCATCGTAGTATGTGAATCTGTGCCTACTAAGCTGTCAAAGTAAGCTACGCCTTTGTTGCTCATTATGATCTTTGCAAGATATTCAAGGTTTATCTGATGACAGATTCCCGCTGATGGAGGGAATATTCTTAGCTCATTAAATGCCTGACCGGCCCATTTAAGGAATTTGTACCTCTCTTCATTTCTCTCTATTTCTTTTACTAAGTTAACTTCGAATGCTTTTGGGTTGTTATATTCATCCACCTGTACTGAATGGTCTATTATAAGGTCTATAGGAACTCCTGGTTGAATAAGGTCCGGGTTTTTCCCGTTTTCTCTTGCGTACTCTCTCATAGATGCTAAATCTACAATTGCAGGTACACCGGTAAAGTCCTGCATAAGTATTCTTGAAACTTTAAATGGAATTTCCTTTTCTACAGGATTTTTACTGTTCCAACTAAGCAACTCTTTTATGCTTTCCTCGTTTACTGTTTTTCCATCAAAATTTCTGAGCATGTTTTCAAGGACTATCTGAAGCGAATATGGTAACCTATCAGCGTCCCCCCATCCAAGATCTTTAACCGCTTTAACGGGATAGTATTCGTATTCTTTCCCGGAAACTTTTAGCACTTCCTTAAAATCTTTTGCCGATAAACTCATACTAGGGGATGTTTTTGGAAAAATAAAAACATTAACCCGGTTTGTGAACTACCCCCGAAGGGCGTGGCTTCCCAGTTCATCAATACGCTTACGTGCGGAATACGTGAGAGGTATTCCGCCATCGCAGAGACGTTTTCATCCCTGGGCGTCTCGCCTGCGTTCCACAGGCAAAGCCCCTCCTTCAGAATAACCAAGGCTGAAGCCACATCCCTGTCGAACGTGGAGTTGCACAAGGGGCATATGAATTCCCGGTCTGACAGGCTCAGCTTCACCTCGTACTTGCGGGCACACTCCGGTTGTCTTCACTAACCTACTACCTCAACAAGGGGTGCTAGCCTTCATCTTCAAGGCTTGATCAGATCCTGCTTCATCTGTGATGATAGCGCGCAGATCTCCCGCTCCTAGAAAGTATCAATAACCTTAACTGGAACGGAATCAACCTTATAATCCCTGTGAGACAAGTTGGCTATCCCATTTGCTATGAAGTAGTTCGTGCGCCACTTTGCCTCAAGGAAAAGCCTGAGCAAAAGTTCAAGCCTTTTCCTGGAGATCTTACTCCTATCCAGTTTCAGCTCAAACGTTCTACCTGAAACTTTATCCTGGGCAGTGTTTGCTTCCTCTTCTCCCTGATCTTGGCATTCTAGGTTTGGCGTAAAAGACGCACCGTAATCAACGGTTTAGAAATAAATTACTACAGCAAAATATTATTAGGAGTTTTATTATAACGTAAAATGTGAAGCTATATATTTCTGCAAGGGTTAACCCTTCGGAAGATCCTGAAAAGGTCAAAAAGGCCATAATTAATCTTACAGACCCTAAGGATGAAATAAAAGTAGAAATGATGCAAGACATTATAAAGGTAGAAGCGGGAGAATATACACTTAAGAAATTGTTACAAGCGATAAAAGATAAAGACATGACATACTTGATGCTCAGGCTGTTAAACGAAAACAAAAAAGGTGACAGGTTTTTTCTTATGCTAAACAAGCAAGCAGCTTTTGTAAGCCGTGTTGTTATGTGTGATGACCCTCAAGAATCACCTTTAGGACCAATTACTATTGAGTTTGATAATGAATCTATAAAATATGTAATAAACGGCATAAGAAAGTAAAATACCCCGCCCTTACCAGTAGATCAAAATTTTTAGCGAAAGATGGCGTTTTGCCGCTTTTGCAAATAATACGCAATTCTATGATCTAATAATGGTAAAGCGCAATAATATTTTTGAGGCATGGAAAAATCTATAGATAATGCTTGTTTTTAAGCTTTTGCAAACAGGCTATAAAGAACAACCTAAAGCAGCATGACCCTTATAATGTATGAGTATAACAAATCCATCATAAATTCAGATAAAAAGTTTTGATCTACTGTTACGGACTGGGTCTTTGGTAAAAAGATGAAGCCAAACTCTTTTTAATGCAGAAAATTGAAAACCTTAATACGTATAAAATCAGTTTTTGTTTTACTGTACAGTCGCTTCTAATGGCTTTACAAGTTTAGTAAGAAGCTTTAGACTGAGTAGAACTGCATTTTTTACAGGATAAATTTTTTTTGCTTCTTCTGTTACTTTATCTATAATGGTTCTATCCCTAAGCAGTTGTTCCAAAAGTTGATCATAAGTTAAGTTTGGTATATTTTCGGTTAACACTTTGTTTATAGCAAGCCTTATTTTATGCATTCTTGACCAGTTTATCTTTTCTGGGGTAAAAAGCGAGATGTGAACTCTTATGTCCATCCCGTCAGAAGTTTTGTAGTCTCCTGTCCATTCCACAAGAGAGCTGCCTCTTTTTATCATTGACCTGTATACTTCTCTTGCATATTCAACGCGCTTTACTATAGTTTTAGCTTTAAGAGATTCTACTTTTGTTATTTGAAGGTAAAGCTTTATATTGTTGTTTTCAGGGTTTTCGCTGTTAACTTGGTAATATGATATAGGCACAACACGACCAACTGCAGATTGTTCATCGTTTGCCGGTATTTTGGCTATAGAAACATTTCCAAATATGTCTGGAGCGAGGACTTCTATCCAGACCTTAGTCTTCCATCTGTCTTTTACCTTAGCTACCTTAGGCATACCAAAAAACCTATACAGAGTCCCTTATTAATCATTTCTATTTTTGTCCTTTGTTGCATAAATTTTTGAAGCCTTGCCTTTTATTGCATCAAATGGGTTCCCTGACGATCTTTACTGTCTGTGGCCTACAACCTATACCCATTTCTGCTAGCCTACACGATGTTGTAGAGGTATACCTTGGCTAATAATTCGTTGATCATCCTCAAACTAACGGTAAGGTTGAGAAGTTCTTTGATAGATGAATTCATGAACTGGTACAACTTGATAAGGCCACCTGGAGCCTTTGACGTTGAAAGGCTTGAAACGCCTGCAATGATCTTCTACAAGGGGCTTCCCAAAAAGGAGATCATTGATCAATCATTCTTTGATATGCTGGATAGGGGTGTAATAATTTAGGAATAAAACAGTTAAAATACTGTTAGCATAACGGAATCAAACCTTTGTGCAAGCAAGAAACAGCATTCTCATGTCAATGATTAATCAAGTTTTGGTAATTACTGGATGGTCTCCTTAAAACAAAAACCTATGTCAGTGCCCGGAACTTTGCACTAAAAATTCTGAGATAAAAGAAATCTAGGGCAAATCCTAACGCGCAAAAATTTTCAAAACGTACATCAGTTTCTTGATCTGTTTTGGAGAAAATCTTTCGAGTATGGCTATATCTTCTTTATTTACTATTCCTAAAGCTTTTACTCCTATTAATACAACAATCAAAGCGATTTCCCAAGATAAAAGAGCAAAGAATGAGAGCAGTATTAAAAATATAGTTAAACAGTTCTTTTTATCCAAAACAAAAACCTTCTGCCTTGCAGAAAAGAAAATGTAAAGAGCAGAGGTTATTAAAGCGTTTATTGCCTGAGCTACTGCAGCCCCAAAAACGTTATACCTTGGAATGAGCAGATAAGAAACGCCGTCAAAAACAGTTTCAAAATAAATAGCTTTATATTGGTGTTTGTCATATAATATTCTGTGCCTGAAAGATCTTGAAAGAGGCATGTTTGCTCTTCGGCCTTAACCCAAGGACCATTATTAGATATACAAGAGCTTCTTCTAATGCACAGAAAGATTACTTAGGAGGTCGTGAAGCTTGCTAAAGAGCTATTCGCTAAAGCATGAGCGCGGAGATGAGCTCTTTCAGCTCCTCAAAGCTTACAGGGATGCTGTTAACAGAGTGCTAGAAGAGCTTTGGAACAGCATAGAATGGAAAAAAGTGAAGGTTAATGGAAAGAAGCAGTGGAGGCTCTTGCCAAAGTACAAGGTTGACATCCACAGCAGAGAGTACAAGAAGAAGCTAAGGGACAATCTTCTTGTGGATTGGCCTTACGCAGCCCACTGGATTGACTCAGCAATAAAGACAGCGTATTCAATATTTAAATCATGGAGAAAGAACTACGTTAAAGGAGAGAGAAAAAGGAATAAGCCCACAGCAAGAAGGCTTTTTGCAAGAGTTAAGCAAACGCTCATCAAGCTTGAAGGCGAAAGGCTTAGGTTAACGATTAAACCTGGTGGATATTTGTACATTGATCTTTCTAAAAGGTACTTTCCTCTACCTAAGGAAGTTTCATCAGCGGGCCTTGGCGAACCAATAATAACGCTTGAAAAGGTGCACCTACCAGTTCACTATAAGGATGAGAATCAAGAAAAGCCAAGCATGGCTTGGGATTTCAACCTGCTTTCCTTAGATGGCTACTCGCCAGAGACAGGTTGGGTTAAGATAGAGACATCGAAGCTAGCGTCGGTGCACATCTCATCATTTGAAAAAAGAAGGAGCGTGCAGAGGAATGCTTCAAAGTCAAAGAAAGCGAAGAAGATACTTGCAAAGTACTCGAAAAGGGAGAGGAACCGTGCTAAAAAGCACCAGCTAGAAATTGCTCGTGTAATACAGTCTGTTGCGGGAGTCGTGGGCATAGAGGAACTATCAAAGCAGGGCATGTACACGCGTTCTCGCTTGTGGAACAGAATGATTTCGAGGAGCGACTGGAGGGGCATTTCAAGGATACTTATAGGTAAGATGGGTGAAGCTAAAGTTAAGGAGCTCGACCCCTACGGCTCATCATCATACTGCTCCAGGTGTGGGTGGGAGAACAAAGACCTGAATGGAGCAGTTTTTGAGTGCGGTAGGTGCGGGCTCCGAATAGACAGACAGCTAAACGCAGCAATAAACCTCTACATGCGCCTCAAGTTCGGGTACACGACAAATTGGGATGGCAAAAAACGCGTTGAACTGAGGATGGAGGGCGCTTCCCAGAAGGAATGGTGGGACAACGTGGTTCTGCCATCCCTACTGGGTGGGTGCGTCCTGACAGGGGCGGAGCGGAAGACTCCCGATGAACTCGTGAGGGAGTTGCATGAAGTTGTGAAGCCCAAGCTCTACGCGTACGATAGGTATGCTGATGCGTACCTACGTGCGCCTACGTAGAGTAAAACCCTTCGATAACCAGATCAGACTTGGAAAACCTGTTTTCTTGGTCTGTCTCTCCTACTTTAGTTATAACGTTGCCTTCTATAAAAATTGATGTTCTATGCTGAATCAGCTCATCTCCTAAATAGCTTACCATGAAAACGTCTTTTATAGCAATTTTATTTGCCATCAGATCTAATTTGTTGTACTCTGCTATAAGGTTTAAAGCTGGCTATGATAAAGGATGTCAGAAAAATACGCATATGAGCTTAATGATCCCCCAGCCCACTAACCCTTCATACAGAAGCTGCGCGGCAAAACCGGCTACTATTATACTGAAAAGCCTTGAGAAAGCAGTCACCCCGTTTTTCCCGATTATTTTAAGTATATTTTCTGAATATTTGAGTATAACTGCGGCAAAAATAGCTATGATCATCAGCGAGATGATCAGCTCAGAAAGCGGTATTGTGTTTGATAGTATGATGAGCGTTGCTGCCGTACCAGGCCCAACGAGCAAGGGAGAAGCAAGAGGAACTATAGCGGCCTCCTTTGGGTCAAGGGTAAGAGACCTTGAGCCTTCGCCCATGGCATCTATTGCTATTATCATGAGCAGGACGCCACCTCCAATCATAAAACTGTATATGCTGACTCCGAAAAGCTCAAGCATTTCGTTTCCAACAAGAGCAAAAAAGAAAAGGAGAACGGTCATTGAAATAACAACTGTAGACCAGAGAACGTTTCTCTCATTCCCTTCAAGTTTGTTCAGGAAATAGAGATAAAACGGCAAAGCCCCAACCGGATCCATAATGGCAAAAAGCTGGATCGTGATAGTTATTGTGCTTAGAAGAGAAGGTCTAACAAAAAGGCCTTTAATTCCTGTTACCCCGATTTTGATCATGATGAGCACAAGGAAAAAGAGTATGATGTAGATGTACTTTCTAAAATTTATTATCCTCCTTGCTGTGTTTTGCTTTGACAAATCATGATAATTTAGAATTCCGCTTTTAAAAACGATTCTTTGGATTCCGAATAGCGTAACCGTAGCTGTTTCAATAAAATTCAAAGGAAAACTTTTTTAAACCTTGACAGTCAAAACCAGTGAATGCCTTACACTATAATCGATAAGATTTGGGAGACTCATGAAATAGCAAAGGAAGATGAAATGTCGCTGCTTTATATAGATAGGCATCTTACACACGAGGTAACATCCCCTGTGGCCTTCAGCGATATGAGAAAGAAAGGGTACAAGGTCAGGCGCCCTGACCTTTCTCTCGCTGTTATGGATCATAATGTTCCAACAGATTCTAAGGTTAATCCCACTATAGATGAACTGTCAAAAAAGCAGATGGATGCTCTGTGGGAAAATTCAAAAACGTTTAGCGTGCCGCTGCTCGATTTTTATAGCCCATATCAGGGAATAATACACGTAGTAGGGCCAGAACTTGGCTTTTCTTTGCCTGGGCTAACAATAGCAGCAGGGGACAGCCACACAAGCACGCATGGAGCTCTCGGGTCTCTTGCTTTTGGAATAGGAACTTCAGAAGTTGAGCACGTTTTCGTTACACAGACGCTCTGGATAAAAAAACCAAAGCAATTCAGAATAAAAATAAACGGGAAGATAAACAAGGGAGTAAGCGCAAAAGACGTTGCGCTTTACATAATAGGCAAGATAGGCACGGGAGGGGCCATAGGTCACATAATTGAATATTCGGGGGACGCTGTATCTGATATGGAAGTTGAAGGAAGAATGACGCTTTGCAATATGTCCATAGAAGCTGGTGCGAGAACTGCCATAGTTGCCCCTGACGAGAAGACGTTTTCTTACGTCAAAGGTACGCCTTTAGCTCCTAAAGGATCAGAATGGGAAGAAGCCGTTAAATACTGGAAAAGCCTGAAAAGCGATCCAAACACAAAATACGATAAAGAACTCGAAATAGATGCAGGATCAATAAAGCCCATGGTTACGTGGGGAACCAATCCGTCCATGGTTATCCCTGTTGATGGTGAAGTGCCTTATCCATCTGATGTAAAGGAGGAAAACTTAAGAGCTGAATATGAAAGGGCCCTCAAGTACATGGGATTAAATCCGGGTCAGAAGATAACAGACGTTAACGTTGATTACGTTTTTATAGGGTCTTGCACAAACGCGAGGCTTTCTGACCTTATAGAGGCAGCGATGGTTGTAAAAAATAAAAAGGTAAGCAGAAATGTTAAGGCTTTAGTAGTTCCCGGTTCAGAGTGGGTTAAAAGGACTGCTGAAAGGCTTGGATTGCATAGAATATTCATAGAAGCCGGTTTTGAGTGGAGACACTCTGGCTGTAGCATGTGCATAGCGATGAACTCTGACAGGCTTCCGCCAGGAAAAAGGTCAGCGTCGACTTCAAACAGGAACTTCGAAAACAGACAGGGACCGGGCGGGAGGACGCACCTTGTGAGCCCGGCAATGGCCGCTGCAGCTGCAGTATACGGCCACTTTGTCGACGTGAGAAACGTTGAAACTGCTGAGGTGGTTTAAAATGCCAGAAAAGATAGAAGGAAAAGCTATTCCTCTTCCGCTGGACAACGTAGATACTGATCAGATAATACCGGCGCAGTTCTTAAGGTTGCTTAAAAAAGAAGGGCTTGGCAGGTACTTGTTCTACAGGTGGAGGTACGATGAAAAGGAAAGGCCTAAAGGCGACTTTGTCCTAAACGATCCAAGGTTCAAAGATGGAACTGTGCTCGTTTCCAAGAAAAACTTCGGTATAGGATCATCAAGAGAAAACGCCGTATGGGCCTTAACAGATTACGGAATAAAGGCGGTGCTTGCAGAATCGTTTGGAGACATATTTTATGGCAACTCAATAAAGAACGGCCTTGCATGCATAAAGCTCCCTGAAAGCGTTCTTAATGATATAATAGAGAAAGCAAATGACGGTAAACTTACAGTAACGATAGACCTTTTGAATAAAAAGGTTGTTTATGCAGGAAAAGAAGTAAGCTTTGAAATAGAAGAATACGCCAGAAGAAGGCTGATAAGCGGAGAAAGCGAAATAGACTACACGTTATCCCATTACTCTAAAAAGATAGAAGAATATGAAAGAAACATGAAGAGCTTTATCAAGACAAACCTTAACGAACCTTTAAAGAAGCTCATAGAAGGTTAATATCCGTAAAGGTATTCTATTTTTCTCCTTATTTCAATTATTTCCTTTAAAACCTGAAGGTCTTCTTCTGGAAGGTTTGTGTCTTTTAGAGCTTTTACCTCTTCTGCTGATGGAAGGGTATAAAGAACTTCATCCTCTTTTATGTGTCTCCCGATGGTTACGTTCTTCATAGAAACCGCGGCCTCCTCTCCTTTCCCGAGCTTCTGAACGCTTTCGCCCTGAACCTGTATCTGTTCTATCGAACCGACTTCTTCGCCTTTTGAATTCATTACCCTTACCTTTGGCTTAAGGATGCCGGCTATGACCCTTATTCCAAATATTGCAGGGTTGCTTCTCCTGAAAACATAACCTTTAAGCACCTGAAACTTTGCAGGATACGTCAGCTTTTCAGATTTTAGCCTGAGGTCTTTTTCCTTTTCTTCTTTTACGTAATTTAGATAATCCTGTATTAGGTTGTACATGACGTTGCCAAAGAACACCGGAACTGTTGGGTTTTCCACCAGCGATTTCTGGTTAAAGGCCAGTATAACGCCTAGGTATTTGTCGTTCTGCCTTACCAGCTGGGCTTCAAGAACGTCCTTCTTTGTAACTGGTCCTATTTCTGCATACCTTATAGGTATGTTAGCCTTTTTTAATAGATAGCTGAAAGCTTCAAGGGAGCCCAGCGTGTCAACCTTTAGTATAATGCCCACCTGATCCGTTTTAATTGTCAAGCTTTTCAATTCTTCCTCTATCATCTTTGAATATCTTTTTTCTTCTTCATCATTGGTAACAACATATATAGGCGCTCCTGCAACTATGCCATCAGAATCTGAAACCATCACGCTGACGCCTGCTGATGCCGCAACTGTTTTTACAAACTTGAACTTGTCTCGTGGATCCCTCATTTCGTCAAGGGGTTTTGGAAGGTATATTCCCTTGATCTTAGTAGACTTTGCCCCAGTATCTGTGCCAGTGACTATTCTGTCGTTTACTGAAAGTATTCCGTTTATCAGTATTACGTTGAGAACTGTTCCCATTCCCTCTTCCTCTTTTACCTCGATTATTATTCCGTTACCTGGGCCTGCCCTGAAGGAAAGTTTTCCTTTCATGAAGTTCTGAACAAGCCCAAGAAGGACAGTCAAGAGCTCCGGTATACCTTCTCCGGTAACCGCGCTTACAGGAACCAACGATACCTGCTTCATAAAGTTAGTAATCCTGTAAAAGGCTTCGCTGTCAAAACCTAGGTTTGATAGCTGGCCCATAACTGTATAGATTCTGTCATCCAGGAGCTTCTGCGTTGCCTTGTCCTGCATGTTCAAGTTTTTATCGAAGGTTAATTCAGGGTGGGACCTCCAGCCAGCAATCAGGTCAATCTTGTTTAATGCTACAAGAAATGGAACCTTCTTTTCTTTAAGTATGTTTATGCTCTCAATTGTCTGAGGCTCAACGCCCTTTGTTATGTCGACAACCACGATGGCAATGTCAGCAGCTGAACCGCCCCTGTACCTAAGGTTTGCAAAAGCTTCATGGCCGGGCGTATCTATAAAAAGTATGCCTGGGATCTCAACCTTTATCCTGAACTTTTCCAGCAATCCTCGTGAAAGCTTAACCAGAACGTCCGAAGGAAAGAGGCTAGCCCCGATGTGCTGAGTTATACCTCCAGCTTCTTTTTCCTGAACGGCTGTACCTCTCAGCTTATCAAGTAGGGAAGTCTTTCCGGCATCGACATGCCCAAGGACAACTACAATGGGCTCCCGTATATTCTTCTGTACGACAGATTCCAATTTATCTGACTAGAGAGATGATTATATTAAAAACGTTTTGAAAAATGTTAATTAAAGCTTAAATCTTTCGCGTTATGATCTTTATGAAATGCAGCATACCGTTTATTATCATCCTGCTTGCCACACGAGCTACAGCCTTTTGAAGAGCTTTAACGGTATACAAAACTATGCAGAACTTGTTGATGTTTCAAAAGACATAACCCCGGCTATAGTTGAGAAGGTCTTAACGGTACCCCTTATTGCAACTTCTGGAAGGTTCGTCTACGGGGGTCCTATTGACATAGAGCTTGCAATCAAATACCTTAAGGGAGAGGATGTTGTTGTCGATGTGAATGATCCTTTGGAAAGCCTCGGAATAGCGATAGTTGACAGCGCGGCGGCTTCATCTCTCGTTGTTTCTACAGGTTCTTTAAAGCCTGTTTTAAGGTTCAGGGACTTTATAATGGCTGCAACCGGGCTTAACTTAGATCCTGAAGGGGATAGGAAGTCAAAAGATCTTTTTGATCTGGCAGAAAAGGAAGAAGCCCAGTTTATAGAAAAGTGGAGAAAAAAGATGGTAGCTACCATGGCTTATAATCTAATAAGGGAAAGGTTATACCTTGGACTGAAGCCAGAGGTTGATCAAGAAACAGTTCTTTTATGGCTTGAAGCAAAGACCAGTTTCGGAAGGGCTGGCGTGCCTTATCTTGATAGGGTTCAAAATCTAATGGTGGCGGCAAAGGATGTATATGATTACATAGAAGAAAGAAAACAAAAAATTGAAGAGAAGCTAAAAAATGAAATAGAAGAGATAAAATCTTTCTTTACAACACTAAAATAAAAAATAACATTTTAACTATTTTAAGCGTAGCTCTGAGTTCCCCACTTTTCTAACGCTGCTTTGAGCTCCTTTGATCTTTCTGCGTATTCATGCAGAGGTATCTTCTTGTTCCAGGCGTCGATTGCGTCCCTTACTGCTTTCGCTCCAGCCCTTGGCCCCATCGGGTGCCCTAGCACTCCTCCCCCTACCTGTATCGCTATATCAGCCCCCAGCGCATCAAGAAGCGGTGGCAGAATACCAGGGTGCAGGCCTCCAGAGCTGACCGGCATTACAGGGTTTATGCCAGCCCAGTCCTGTTCAAAATATATGTCTTCCTGAGGCACTTTGTCAAGAGTTATCTCTTCTTTTATCCTTATCACGTCAGACTTTGTGCCTTCCATCTTCCCTATGCCTGCTGTACCAATATGAATGAAGTCTACGCCCGCTAACCTTGCAACCTTTGCTATCGAGAGCATAGTAGCTCCATGATCAGGAAGCTTGGTAAAGGCAGCATGGAATGCCCTGTGCGCGTACAGGGCCAGGCCGAGCTCTTCAGCATACTCCCTTATGGTCTGCAAAGCGGCCCAACCTGCTGTAAGGAAGTCTATCATAATGAATTCGCCGCCGTATTCCTTTACAAGCCTTGCCCTTCTTTTCATTTCTTCAGTCTCAGCAGTTATGTTTATGAGGGCTGACTTCTTTTCTCCCGTCTCCTTTTCAGCCTTATCCCTATACTTGAATACCTCCCTGACCCTGTCCTCAAACTTGATAAATGGTTGACTTGTGAGATTTTCGTCATCCTTGAGAAGATCTTCACCTCCCATCCAGATCTCGTAACCTATCTTTGCATGAGCTTCAGCGCTTGGGCTTAGCTTTGGTTTTGGAACAGTTGCTATTATAGGCCTGTTTTCCTTGATCTTAAGTATATCTTTGGCCTTTTTCTGACCAAATTGAGGGCCTTTAAAGCTCTTTATGTATTCTTTAGGGAACCTGATATCCAGAATTCTGAGCCTTGCCACGGCCTTCATCCCGTAAATGTTGCCAAAAACGCTAGAGAACAGCTGCGGGATGCTTCCGAGCTCGAAAAGCTCAAGAGGATATGTCACGTACACAAGATCTCCCGATATTCTGTACACTTTAGCCATCCTGTTCAGGGTGTCCTGAGTAACGGTTGAAAGAGTTGTCCACGTTCCAACGCTGCTTTCGCTGGCTATCCTGCCCGCGGCTTCCTCAATAGAATAACCTGGAGCAGGTGTTGCTTTGAAAAGCAGCTGAATCTCGTCTTCTGCCGGTTTTCTTTTCAGATCTATAAAGTCTAGGTACCAATCGACTTTTTCTTCACTCAT
>OFEH01000301.1_pt1 | contig 18709 bp, 27 predicted proteins | sample 1521031 | NCBI WGS metagenome assembly OFEH01 (sample SAMN05518350, study PRJEB24110) | hypersaline lake metagenome | isolation source: Grendel Spring, Yellowstone National Park, Wyoming, USA | place: USA:Grendel Spring, Yellowstone National Park, Wyoming, USA | collected 2011-11-16
CGGTTCAAGTGTACAACCCAACCTCGTCCTCGGAATCAACGGTTGTGTATGTCTCATGTCCATCACCATTGGGTTCACTAAGTCAGTCTATTACCGTTAATGCTGGCTCCAGTTACAATACGCAATTCAATTTTAGGGTTAATCAGAATGGTCCTATAGGTAGTGTTGGTCAATCAATCCAGTGCCAAGTCTATACTAGTACGGGTGCTAACATAACGTCTGTGTACATCCAGGTACCAGTCCCAATAACCAACTGGGGAATTGACATGTCTGGCACTAATTATGTCCCTGCGTTCAACCTCACGTTCTACTACCCATACGTTGTTTACCAAGGCTCAACCACATACACGGCTGTGTACATGATAGCATTCGCTGGCTTATCAATGAACGCACAATTGAGTGTACCGCAAGAGGCAACATACGGTACTCAATCATCTGGTAGTGACACATCCTCATTCTACGCCACAACAACTAGTGGTAGCTTGGCTAGTTTTGAGTTCCTAATTACGTCACTGCCTTACCAAGCATCGACACCGTATGGTTTCTATATATTCCCACCCAACCTTGGTTACTACTCACTGGTGCCTATTGTGTTTCCGTTCAGCGATACGTATAGTGGCAACACCTTTTTGGAGGGTCCCGTTACCCCTACATACATTAATCAGAATAGTGGGGCTTCAATGACTACATTATATGTATCGCCTAATGGCATAACCATTGTTCCCTACGGCACTGTCTATACTGTGTACACAAACGCCACCAATTGGTTCACATACACAGTGCAGGGGCAACCAGCAGGTGCTACTCAGTGGTTTAGTTACACGGGTATTGCAATCCCAGTCCCTCCAGGCAGTAGTGAGGCGTTTTGGGTACTCGCCTTTGTTAGGAGTAGTTTATTCTACACGGACCACCTACCAGTGCCTGAGTTATTCATGTTTAACGTTACTAATGTTGGTTATAACGTGAACCCAACACCGTTTGCTTACGTGAATGGGTCCTTAACCACGCCTCTGCCTAGTGAAATGAACATGTTGCTTTCTATAACAAAATACAGTAACTACACGTTGGCTAACTTCACAATAACTACGCCATTACTCAACGTCACAAACCTGTTCTACATAGTTGGGGGCTATGCGTATGCGCCCAATGGATTCACTGGGGTGTCTAATGTGCTTATTGAACCCACCTACACAACATCCTATCAGTACTACACATCGACTGGGTACTCATCTAATGAGGAGGCTTTTGCCACGTGGGCTAACGTTGGTGTAAACACCACAACCATGGGACCCTACACTGGCGTATTTTGGACTGATTTCCTCAATAATTACGAAATTGTTCATAACTACCTAACACCAATAGTGAATTTGACAGTAACCTCTGAGGGTTCTACCCCTACATTGAGTATTGGTCTTTCATTGACTGTTGTGAACGTAACCATGAGTAACTACGATGGTGCGGTGGTTATAATGAGTAATGAGATGGGCGTGGGTCTCTCTACACCAACCATTTCATACTTTGGCGTGAACAATTACCTTGGTGGGTTTGGTTTTAGGGAATACGCCAGTGCTCACATGCTTCAGTACTTTGTTAATACAACGTGGAATAAGTTCATGCTTATTGCCTACCCGTGGGGTTACATAAATGCCTCTGTCTATAACCTCTACCCCAATGGTACATACAGCATTGTTGGGTATAAACTAGTGCCTGTGTATGCACCAACCAGGAGTATCAATGAAACCGTTGCATCTTACTACGTGTCTAATACTTACGTGAATGACTTAATACTCACAATGAACCAGGTCATACAGGTCATGGTTTTCAATGGTACAAAGGCTGTGCCCTCTATTGTCTATGTTACTGGATACTTAAGTAACATGAGTAGGGCGTATAACGTAACAACATCAACCAGTGGTTACACCTACATGGGCTATGCCATACCGCAGGACGTCCCCTACGCCTTCGGCTCGACCAATCAAATATACACGACAATTGCCGTGAGTAGGTACATACCTGGCACGCTCTATGTAATCCCATTAGAAGACCCTGTTTACAACTACACAGTACCCAGCACTGGCGATGATGCGGTGCTTAATATTTACCTACCCACTTCATCAAGTACTTCACAATCACCATCTGGGGTAGTCTCACCAAATACCCTTGCGTGCCAAATGATTAATGCCTTATCAATAAGCCCATACAACATAACCGCCTACGTGAACCAAAGCTTCACGATAACGGTTACGCTAAGCCTCAACTCAATACCTCAGCAACCCATTGATTACTACGTGAACGTGTCAATAATCAACTCAACAACCCTGGTGAGCAACACAACACTGCCGATCTACGCATGGGGTACGGAAACCGTGTTTAGCAACTCAACCACCCTAACGTCACCGCCATACCCAGGGAGCTATGTAATCATTGCCTCAATATGTGGTGACAACGCCACAGACCCACTCACGGACGTGAGCAACACCACAACCACCAAAGGCACAGGCACCAGTCCCACTAGCCCATCCACCAATAGTACTAGCTCCAGTGGTACATCCAGTAGTGGCTCCAGTTCCTCCAGTAGTAGTGTTAGTGGTGAGGCTTTTGCCACCATACTGACTGAATTGATGCATTCATGGTGGTTCTGGTTATTGCTGGTACTGCTTATAATCGCCATAGCCTATTGGGTTTATAAGAAAAAGACAGAGGTGGTTATTTGGTTATGAGTTAGTCGATTTATCGACAGAAAAAAATCGTTAAATCCTTAAATAATTCCTCTCTCATTGTCTCCATGCTATGAGGAACTCAATAATCTACCTAATAGGAGTAATAACACTAGTAATGGTGCTGGGTCTAACTCACGTAACCATGGCTTACACGAGTTGGTCCCCAACAATAACACCTACATACGCCACCTCGATAGTGAGCAACTTGCAGGCTAGCTACACGTGGGGCACCTCATCGGCTTTGTCGGCTACATCAAGTAGCCCACTCTACGTTTACATCCCAGGTAATGTTTACTTGGGGCAATACGCAAATGGTTACTACTACAGTGCCGTGAACTTCACCGTCACTGTCTATAACTCAGGCTCTTCATCCGCAACAACGACTGTCTATGTAACGTGCCCATCACCACTCGGCAGTACTAGTGCATCTGTGACGGTTGGTGCCACATCAACGGCATCCGTCACGCTGTCTTTGACTGCGAACATCAATGGTCCAGTGACATCACCTGGGCAGTTCCTACAGTGCCAGGTCTACCTAAGCTCCTTGGCAATATCGGCAATCTCTGTCCAATTGCCAGTGGAAATCACTAACTACGGCATTGATTACTACAGCAATGCCTACCACCCAGCATTCACAGTACAGTTCTACTCGCCATACTTCACGTTCAGTGGCTCTACATATGAGCCATCATTGAGCATAGTGCCGTTTGGTGGCATAACGATGGATTCGTCTGTCTTCCTGGTGCAGACAGGCACCCAGGCTAGTGATACCTCTGCCTTCACGTTACCAACACCGTCAAGTGCTGGTCAGTCATACAACCTTGAGTTCATGATACTGTCCCTGCCTGACTACTCAGCAAGTGTTGGTTACTACTACGGATTAATACCTGCCACGCCTAACTCACTGCCAGTCATGCCACTGAACTACTGGAGTGCTGGTAATTCATACGTGCCTTTGGCGTTCATTAACTTCAACAGTGGTGCCACGTTCTACCCGATATACCTAACGTCTGGTAACCTAACGCTATTGCTCAATGTCAAGAGGTCCATGGTCCTCGGTGTTTACACCAACCTATCGAGCAAATACTACTCTTTGGTTACGACACCAGGTATCCAGATAAGGAATACATACAGTGGTTATGTGTACAACGTGCCTTACATAGCCATGAACCTACCCAGTGGCGAGACTGAGTTCTACATGATGGCTTTCGTAATTAACTCAACGATGTTCAGCAACAACCTGCCAGTGCCGTTGCTATTCATGTTTGATGCTCACGTGATAGGCGTAAACGTTAATGCAACGCCAGTGGTTACTGTGAACGGCACAGAGGGCGTAAGCACGAGTCAGTATGGCATAACTGTGAACGGTACATTCAGTGGTTCCGCTCCATTCACTGGTAGTATTACCATAACAACGCCACTAGGCACAATTGTTGATAACTACTACGGTGGTTTCAACCTACTGTATGCTCCCAACGGTATTACTGAGATAAGCATGGGTCCACTACTGTGGAATGGGAATGGTGCTTTCTACCCATTGACACAGGTTTCGCCATTTTCATCCCAGACATACTATGAGGGTAGGACCTTTGGTTGGGTCTATGTTGATTCGTATAACTACATGTACATGGTGTACAATGAGACATACACAGTGAGTGGTTACCAGTACGTCCCAGGTGTAACAATGAGTATAGGTACAATACCAGGCACAAGCGTGGCTTACACGGCTGGTTCACCGTTCCTAGGAGCAATTGCTGTAACCACAGGCTCTGGCACTGGCTTCCTGATTGGTTCGACTGCCACGAGCACCAGTGGTTTCATTGGTCCCGAACTGAGTTGGAACGTTACTGGTACACCACCTAACCCACCAAACCTAGTGTTTGTTGTCCCGTTGTGGATTAAGTTATTCAATGCATTGAACCTACAGAACCAGGAACCTGGATACACCATTCCGTTTAATACAACGATTGGGTTACAACCAGGGCTTAACTACTCATTGGTTTCACTATACGCTGGTGGCTTCCTGCTTAGCTATAGCACCACCTATAATGGTTGGGCTGTTATGATACAGAGTTATGGACAGACATCATCTACATCGGTCTCAAGCACCACCCCATCAATGTTCTTTGCTGGTCCGTCGTACTTCTACACGTGGTTGAACACAACATCGGCATTAGCCCAGTGGGTGTCATTCATCACGATATTCCCAACGCCCAATAGCGTGATTAACAGCTCCAAGGTTATTGTGTACCCCAACGGCACGGTTGTGTTTGGTAACGGTGCCGTGGTGCCACCAGGAGCAACAACACCGTCTGGTTACGTGACACCGCCTGGCTTTGTCACAACGCCAGTCTATGCTCCAGGCAGGATGATTAACGTCACAATAGTCACCCTTGGTCCATACTACACATTAACCACGCCATTGAGTAACTTCATTGTTATTGCCATGAATGACATGCCTAACGTCACTGCCACATGGAATGGTCAGTTGGCTAGCGTGACAGTGAGTGCTAATGGGTACTCACTACCAATGAGTCCATTGCCGTCCACATCAACATCAACCAGTGGACCAGTCACCATGAAGTATGGCGTGCCATTCCCACAGTTGGTTTACTACTACGATGGATACCTAACGTTCTACTCATACAACACTGGTAAGCTGACTGTGTCATACTACGGAGTCAATGCATCCGTTACCCAGGTGTACAACACAATGAACATCCCAGGTACATTAACCACAATGAGTGGTGTTGGTCCGACGGACCCAGGCATACAGCTTGCGTTGCCGTTGCAACCAGCCTCTGCCATTAGTATAACAAACGTTACTGTGTCACCAGGTGTTGTGAATGCCACGGCTGGCTCAAGCGTGAGTATAACAGTCACTGTGGTACTGAGCAGTGCCGTTGGCTCTGCCACTGCGTTCCAGGGCACAGTGACACTCAATGGGACACAGGTCGCCACCTTCACCATAACAGTCCCAGCTGGCTCAAGCAGTGCATCCGAGACTATCTCATTCACGGCACCGTCCAAGCCTGGTAAGTACATAGGCACTGTGAGCATTGCTGGTGCCTCGGGGCAGTTCACAATGAATGTCTCGCCATCGGCATCGCTTGTTGGTGTTGTGGTGCTCATAATAGTACTGGTGATATTCGCTGTAGGCTATCTAATCTACAGGAGGAGGAGTGGCGAGGTCATCATTAGGCTCTAGACGCTTAATAACCTAAGTCCCGTTTAAAATCAAAATCATTTTCCTCATTAAATCCTTAAATAATCCCAATCAACTTTTTGTCTCAATATGAGGTGGCAATACGTTGTTCTACCAACAATTGTAGGATTTGGTTATGCAATGATTGAGGTCGAGTTCCACGCATGGCTTGGTTACTTCACCCAATCAATACTGAACCTATTGCTTCAATCGTTGTATGTTGAGTTAGCCACTAGTCCGTGGCGGTCGGTGCTGTACTTGTTGGGTATGTTCATTGTGTTCGGTGTTCCGTGGGTTGTTTGGCGTAATTTCTGGGCTTGGTTAATGAGCACTGCCATAGCGTTTTGGGCAGAGGACGCATCCTATTGGCTCCTGGCTTGGGAACTGCCTCACTCATGGGGTATCTACACGCCGTGGGGTTACTACCTAGTGTACCCAACATGGAACCACATACCCCTCGATTACTTCGCATCCCTAGCCCTCGTGTTGCTCAGTTACTTCATGCTCACTAGAGAGGTCGTGATTAAACTATAAACACGATGCTTTCTTCTCATTAAATCCTTAAATAATTCCTACTTGCCTCACCATTGATGGCAGTAAAAACCAACAACCTCATCTGGGGGATAGTACTCGCCATAGCTGGGTTCGCAATAGCAGTGGTTGGTTTAAGCTTCACCTACCCAACGTCATTATTCATAGGCATCATAGGCTTGGTCACCACAATCTTCGGTTACCTAGTGTTTAGGGGCGGTGTTGGGGCGCCCAAGTCTAGGAGGAGGATTAGGGAGTAACCATGTCCCAGCAGGGTGGTGGAGGAAAAAGCGGTGGGAAAGGCAGTAGTGAGTCTAGTGCTGAGAGGGTTAAGAGGATTGAGGAGAGTGTTCAGTTGTCGTGGGCTTACGCCTCATTATCCGCAATGAGCAAATTCGTATCGCCACTCAGTGCGTTCAGTAACTTTGGTTCTGTGGTGTTCAACCTGTTCATGCTTACGTTGATGGGTTCAGTAATTGCTCCGTGGGTTGGTGGCATGATAATCGCAATATACGCACTGCTCATTGAGCCAACGTTTATCATGGCACTCGTAGCCACGGTAACAGCACCACTCCTAAGCCCAGCATCCTATGCCGTTTTGAGGGCAAACCCAATAGTTAGACCAATCTACGACTTCATACTCCTGCTAACCATTGGACTGCCATACGCACTAATGTGGTTCTGGGAAGGTAAGGTGGTTGGTATTTCCGCAATCCTATTGACAACGGTCCCGATTGGTGACGTTGGTTGGGCACTCGTGTTTTTCCTAATCACATTCTTTGTCGCTGGTTTTTTCATGAGCCATACGTTGCGTTACATACGCTCGGCAACCGTCGTTAGGGAAATGTCCCTAGTGAGTGAGTTCTCCACGGCAATGAGCATTTGGCTTGGTGCCTTGGTTGCCTACATAGCCATTGCCATCATGACTGGCGCCAACTTCGGCAATGTCCTCAAGGGGATTGGCGCCCTTGGTGGGTTCATACTGGGTATTACATCATTGTCTATCTTTAGGAAAGCCGTGCCGTCACTGAAGTACATACCTCTTTCGTGGAATGTGGTCATCATGATAATCGGCTTATCAGGTCTTGCGGGTACTATGTTCTATGTTTACGCAATTGTTGCCGTCACTATCTACCTAGCGATGCTTTACGTGGTGAGTAGGGATGTCTCGTGGCTTTGGTACATGCTTGTGGCAGTTCCTGCGTCGCCAGCCGTTGCCTACTACCTGGGGTATGTTACAAAATTACTGCTCGCCTTTGATGGGTACTTGATTGGGCAGGCGATTGCTTACTTCGTTACATTCGCCTTTTTCATTATTGGTCTCTTGGCGTTGGGTGTCTTTGATGTGTACATCATATGGAATGGTTTGAAGACTGGGTCCTTGGTGATTACGGCTATCACCGTAATACTAGCTCTCTTTGTGTTTGTGCTTGGTGTTGGGATGCTTGGTGCCATTGCTAATGCGATTTCGTTTGCTACCTTCACTGGTGAGGCGTATAAGTACCTCATTGCTCCTGCTTCTTGAGGGAAATGTTTATAAGCCCGTTGTTTAGAAGATAAGAGTGGGTGGTGAGAATGAACAACAGGAGAAACACATCGACCCTAATGAGGCTCACTGCCAGGTTATCGGCTTTTGTGTACGGTGTAGTTGTCATAGCACCAGGGCTTAGCCTCGTATGGACAGTACTCATGGTGTGGCTAACGGCAATCAACGCACCGATGGTGGTTAGGGCAATCGCCATAGTCATGATAGTGCCAGTGGCGTTCTTCATAACCCATAGGTTGTATAGCCATGCTGAGAGGAACCCTGAGAGGCATATACGCCCAATCGTTAGGGAAATAAAGAGGTTCATGCGTGAGTTAGAGAGCATGTGAGGTGATTGGCGTGGTTAGGGCTAGGGTGTACACTGTCAAGGAGTTTGTTGATTGGTTCAAAAGGCAGGTGGCGAGTGAGGTGGGGTGCCGTGATGTTGATGTAACGTCAGTTGGCGTCTATGCAGGTGGTGCGTTGATTGCGTTCAAGTGCGATGGTGAGAATTACCTGGCTAAGATTAGGAGTGGGCGTAGGTTCAGGGTCTCGGTTTATGAGTACATCTACGAAAACGGTAAATTAGTCGGCATAGGGAAATTCAAGTTGCATAAGGCTAAGGGTGAGTCATTTAGGGTTTATGATAAGAAATACGGACCTAGCGATAGCGTGCTTATCTATGTTGCTGACAATGTGAATGTTGATGTTTATGAGTACCAACCACGTAATGACTCATTGCTGAAACCCAGGGGCGATAATTACTAACTGTCATGATTTTCTTCGTTAAATCCTTAAATAATTCCTAATTTTTGTTCATGCGTATGAGGGACCAAGTAATAGACATGTGGGAAACCCTGTTCATAGTACTATCGCTCTTCGCCACGGTGATAACCGCAATGCAACCATACTTCATATGGCTCATAGGACTGGCACTAGGCGTCCAACTCTTCGATTTTGCATCAACCCCAGACCGCACCATTGACTTCGTGGTGTTGTTACTACTTGTCCTAGCGGTACTACCTACATTCAGCATACTCACTGCAATCGCACCATACGTCTCGTGGCTCCTGGCAATCGCCATACTGGCTCAACTCTATGATGACTACACATCATAGGGGTAGGTAATGTATGGATATTGATAGGTTAAAATTAATCGATAAGGTTCTTGGTATTATCACCCTCACGTCCATTATCCTAACCCTATTCTACCAACCCCTGCTCCTGGAGGCAGGGATCCTATCCCTGCTTTGGCTGGGCATTGACATGTATGTGTCCTTCAAGACATCAAAACTCGACTTCGCAATGGACGTCCTCTTTATTGTCGCCATTGTGGTTGCCTCAATCCTTGCGCCAAACCTCATCAGCATATCAACCTTAGCCTCAATCATGCCTAACACCGCAATCCCAAAGGAAACACTAGCCAGGTTGTTGATTGCTGGTGGTTTGCTTGTGATAGTGGCGTTATACGCAATAGATGTTGTCCGCACGATACGTGAAGTCGAGATAGTGCTGTAACCATCCTTCGAGCCTCACCTGTAGAACCGTGGTCGATAGTTTTATAATTCTTTAAAACACGGCTTTTCCCGATGGGTAGTGCGGGTTATGTAATTGGGGCGGTATTGGTGATTGCCATGGCAGTTTTCATAGTTTATATGGTACCCAGCTCAATCAGTGCCAACGTCCTCATAACCAACATGAAAAACAACCTGCTTGAGAAGGAGGTAACCCTCGATGTCCAGTGGGTTGGTTTCAACGCATTGCATCAGCAATTATTCACAGTCAATGAGTACATTGAGTACAGCACCAATTGCGTGAGTCAGGTCAGTCATACTGAGGCTTGGGTTGATTATAACGGTCTTAGGTACTACGATGTTTTAGCCACAATAAACGGTGCCAGTCATGCCGTTACATCATCAATAGAGTCACCAGTCATTAACATAACAATAACCACTGGGAACTACGTCACTGTTTACACAAACTACGGTGTTCAATTGGCGTCCTCATTGGTTGTCGCCAGCATGGTATCCAATGTGACAATCATGCCAGGTTACGTGAACTACACGCTAACGGGTCCTGGGGTTAGTGAGGGTGGTGAATTGTCGATATGCCATTGAAGTCACTGATTAGAATTCCTTATTGAATATTAAATAATTATTGGGATTCTTGTTTTCTCATCCTTTTGTTGGTTCTGTGCGTTGTACCTATAGAGTGGGCATTTATCAGTGCCTCTGTAGGGACATTGTTCACCCACATTCGCAACAATTGTGAAATTATCGATATTAACATCACCAAACTCACATGGCACGCTCATGTATGAAATGCCTGCCTGGGTTGTATAAAAGACGTAAATGTCTGGTCGGTTCATCATTGCTTCGTGCATCACTAACCCGACAGGTATGCTACTGTAAATACCGTTTAAGAATGAGCACTTCATACTAATTACTTCCATTCCGCACAGTACTTTGCCATCCTTAGTGACTGCCACCATAACGCCTGTAATTACGATGGTGTAATCCTCATCCTCGTGCTTCTCCACAACATCAATACTAATCCTCTCAATCTCACCAAACTTAGCCATTAGTTTTTCAACCAAATCCTTAGTGTACATTAAAACTTAGATATAGAATGAGGATTTTAAGCCTATCGATGTTGATTATTATTGGCATGCCTACCCACTACAATCACGGGATGTACTTCTCGATAAACCTTAGCACGTCCTCGGGACTATTGCTCTTTTTAATGACATCCCACAACGGTGTACCCTCCCTTACACAATAAATTTGCCTCTTTGACTTGGTGCCCATGTACTCCAACAACCCGTAATTACAAAGGACACTTAAGATGTTGCGGGTGGCGACCTTCGCCCTGGGCTTGTGCACATGGCTATAGCCAGCCAGCGTGAGTAGTCTCGTGGGGAAAATAAAGACACATTTGCCTTCGGCTTTTTTCACAGCTATGAATAAGCCCTTAGCCACCGCATCTTTTACCGTCATTAGATTACTCGTTGCCATCAGCATGTTTATAAAAACGGGATTTAAAAGCATTTCTATCCGACGGGCTTATAAACATGAATTACCTATAGATGTCAAAATCCACGCCACTGTAAACATGAAATAAAGCCTCTCGGTATAGCATGATTGCATCATCCTCACTATCAGGTAGTTCAACCGTCTCAATCCTCATGATGTTGCCTTTGTTCATCCTGTAGCCATACACTGATGCCTTGATACCGCCCTTCACCTTCGCTATGTACAACTTCTCACCGCATTGAAAGACAACAATGACACCGCCTTTCCATGCTCCTATGGCTATCACCCTTATCTTTGATGGGCAAACAACAATGTCCTTAATCATGAACTTGAACCAACCTATGAACTCCGTGGTTTTTAAGAAATAGCCCCTTTCCTCGCCCATTATTTACACCTGTATCTTTGCCCTGTAGAGGGGGCACTTATCGGTGCCTTCGAAGGGGCACGCCTCATACAGTTTTGTAACTACTTCGAACTTATTTATATCAACATTGGTGATTTTACACGGCACGTAGAGTAAATAGGTCGTGAGGTTGGTGCGAATACGTGAATAAATAAGTGGTCGGTCTATTATCGCATCGAAGACTGCGGAGCCAGGGTACGGGCTATATATTGCGTTTACAAAATTGCACTCTGCACGAATTATTGAACCACTGCATATTCCCTTATCGCCCACAGTAGCCACTATAACGCCTTCCAATACGATGGTGCCGTCATACCTGTACTCAATTATTCTGAGAATCTCGATCCCAATAAGTATATTTCCATTGCCGAACCTAGCCCTGAGGAGCTTGGCTAAATCCCTAGTCCTCATGGGAGGTACCTATCATGTACACGTGAGTGCCTTTATAACCCTATTGTACTCATTAATGGCATCATCAACGCTCACAGTGATTTCTAACCCAGCCTCCCTTAATAATCCAAATATGTACTCAATAGCTTCTCTAACCCTATCTTTCGGTGGGTCTATTAGGAAAAACCCTTTTCCTCACTCATTATTTACACTTGCTCGTGCAAAAATCCTCTGTAAACCTTTGTACCACTCGTTATACTTGATAGAAACATTCTCAAATACACCATCGACAAACCTAATTGGAAATCCTTTGTACCTAACAACAACCTCATCCACGGTAACCCTAGGGTCTAAACCAACCTCTCTAAGTATATCAAATACGAAACCCACTGACTCCCTAACCTTATCCTTAGGTGGGTCTATGGTGATTATGGCATTACCCTGGTTGAAAATCACGGCAAAATTGCATGACTCAATTGCCGTGTAACCCAACATGTTGAATAATGCAAAAGGCACCTGTCTTTGTCTCAACGTCTCAACCAACCTATCCTTTTTATTGGGGTCCACATTGCTCAGTATAATCGTTATACATGGATACACGCATTCTTTGCATGGTGCCAAAGCATCCTCCCAATACATACAAACACATGATTTAAGAAATGGTTTTATAAACATTACTCAACCGACACTAGTATTGTCTGAAGTAATCTGGGTTAAGCCTGTATAACCTGAATCTCTTTTCCTTACCTGCATCCACATACTTAACCCACGTTGCGGTGATTGCATGTCTGTATTTACGCAAAATTGTTAAATACGCATTCAGTGTACTTTTAGACCAACCACGCTTTACAACAAATTCATGGTACAACTCTGAATAACTTGCTTGCTGGCTTGGTCTCAAGGCAATGTACATGACTAACTCCATAAGTTTTGAGTTCCTAGTACTCGTGCCAGGCATCGTATAGGTATCATAAAGTAGGTTTTAAAAGGATTAGCCCCAGTACCATCACCGTGAAAGTCCACTGTTATTTTATCTGAAGACAGTTTTAAACAGATTAGCCCTTACGACGGTTGCTGGAGAAGCGGTATTAAGTCCTAAAAACTCAAAAAACTTGGGTAGGTTTTAATTTGATGGTTGGGGCTTGCTGTTGCTTATTCCTCGGGTGTCTTATCGACAATCCTTACTTCTGTGTAAAGTTCGTCTATCCATATCTTTGGGCGGTACCTTAGGTTTATATCATACGCTATTGCGTCCATGAGTGCTTCGATGCTGTATTTCACGCTCTCAAGTTTACTATAGATGGCAAAGTCGTGCCTTGAAAATACGCAATGCATTGTTTCCTCCAGCTCACGCTTGGCTTCTATGAGTTTCTCTATTGTCTCTTTCGCCAGTGTTACTGGGTCGCACTTCTCGCTTACGAGTTGGGCTTCCATACAATCTTATCTTCTAAATCACGAGTTTATAAACTTTACTTGCCTTGTCGGATTTCGAGCATTTTCTCGCATAGTCTATCGCAATTTGATGTGCACAAACCCCAACATAAAATGTATATAGTATCATCGCTTAAGCCTAACTTTCTGAACTTTTCCACGTTTTTCTCCAGGCACTCAGGTATGCAATTCGCCCTACAACTGTCACTACACTCGAAAAAATCCATAATTACTCCCATCATAACTTGGTTTATAAATCTATGGTCCTAAGGTTTATTAGGAGGTTCTTTATGTGGTTAGGTGATGGTGTTGGGTAGCGAATTCCTAATGGAAATCCTAGCTCATAAGGTAAAAATTGAGAGATGGGCTTTGATGGGTTTGCGTTATGTGGCAACCACAGTCTCAGTAACACCGCAGTATGAGTACACGTGCTGATTTTAACGATGTTTTTTATAACGTTGGTTTAATCACAATCACGCATAAAAGGAACAAATACACTAACCCACCTGTCCCAGTCACGCAACAACTTCTCTTTAACCTTAGCCTCATTCTCATCATCCACAAAACCCATCTCCCTCAATAACTTAATCGCAAACTCAATGGTCTCTAAGCCTTTACCTTCCCTAGGGTCTAACTCAAACAATACGGTGCCGTCCACAAAAATCGTGAATGTCATCCTACATGATAAAATCCTGTTGTGGCTTAGGAAATAACCCCACGGTATGCCGTGTCTCGTTAATACAGAGGTTATTGCCTGCCTAGGGTCTCTCCCTGGTTTGAATTGTAGTGTTATCTTCGGTATTGGACCTATGGGGCATGGCAATAATAACCTCTCCCACTCAGACATACCTATCCCCCACTCTTACACGTGCATTGTTTCTCTAATTCCTTGATTCTTCTATAAAACATTGCGTCACTGCATACAGAGTAGTCGATAAAGCCTTGGAGCATCCCAAACACTGTCACCACCAATGCACCGATTATGTATATCACAATAAACGTGAACCAAAAGGATAATGGCATCTCAGAGGCGTATCCAGTCAGTAATAACGCTATGATAAGGAGAAGCATCACTGAGTGGTAAATTATCGATGATAAACTAACGCTCTCCAGGCTTAGATGCTCAGGGTCGCATTTCTTCATTAAATACTCATAATCAACCACATTACTCACCCCAGCCTTTCCCTTAGTGCTTCGAGTTCCCTTATGTACATATCAAGGATTCGCTTTAATATTTCCGTTAGTTCTTCCTCATCAGTGACATCCCTTAGTTCCTTCAGTGCCCATACCTTATACCTTAGGGCATCCGTGATTTTACTCATTTCATAGACCACCTTCTCGACCTCCTCCAGACTCACCATACATCTTACCTTCTAAAGTATGGGTTTATAAACATTGTGTACCTAGGGCTTTGCTGTCTCACGTAAGTACTCAATTGTGTTGATTAACAATAAACCACTCCAGTACCCCAGCATGAACCCCGTCGCCACAATAATGAATACCTCCACTGCTATGCCTATCGTGAAAGTGTTTATTGGGTTCGCAAAACTATCGATAATGGCACTCACTATAACATTGGTGGTGAGTGGTGCCATAAAGTAGCTGATTATTGTCAATACGCAAAATAAATCCGCAACCACGAGGGTCATGGCAAAATCCACATCGCCCTCCCTCTTTATGTAATCCCATTGTGTTATGAGGACTAAGGTGTATTGTACTAGCCCTGATGCCACGGCATACACAAAGAATATGTGCTTAATAAACGTCAGGAGTATTGGTGTTAATATAATCATTGCCTGCATGGGTGAGTTGCTCACGCTAAACCTCGCCCTCTCTTTCTCACTAAGCATTGGTTTGCCATCCATTGTATTATGATTTAAAGCATGGGTTTATAACCCTATTACTAGGTATTCATGTGGTGCTGAGTGCCCATACCCCTGATTAGTGATGTGCGAAGTCATCGCTTAGCGAAATGTTTATAAACCCGTGGTTTAGGAGGTAAGATTGTATGAGGTACCTAACCAACGCCTTCTCGGTGAAAATGCTGGGTAACCTGCTTAGGTATGACTGGGACACCAACGTGAGCTTTAGGTTCCTAACGCCTGAGGAGTTCAGGACTGAGTTAATGACTTACTATGTGAATGCGGTGGGGCACCAGGGCACGGTTGATTTCTTAAATAAAGCCTTTGGGCTTAACCTAACTGTGAGTAGGCAATCAATCACTGTTAATCATGGCGATGAAATAATAATCGTGATGCCATGGGTTGATAGATTGCCAGCTGGCGCAGAGCTTAATGGCGACAAAATGATGGAGTTGTATGAGCAGGGGCTTGTGAGGTTCATTAAGGTAACAATCCCATAACCACTCATTAAAAGCCTCATGTTTAAAACCATGTTTTCAACCTTCGAGCCTAGGGTGTAGAATCATGGGTTCTAACCACCTTTCCATCCGTGCCAAGTCTGCGTTTGAGGCATTCGATTGGGCTTATAGCATTGGCATAAACCACTTCATACTGGCTTACTCGGGCGGTAAGGATTCAACAACCGTGGCTATCCTGCTTTATGAGTGGTTGCTTAGCCGTAAGCCCACTGACGTTGCCGTAACCGTGATTCACAATGACACCTTGTCCGAATTAGTTGATGTTGAGATGCATTGGGTAAGGGAATTCATTGGTAATTACGTCAATAAACTCCGTGAGTTGGGTATTGTCGCCAATGCTGTTTATTTGACGCCTAAAGCCACGGATACCTGGTATTGGAGGACCATAGTCAGGGGTTACTCGGCTCCTAACTTTAAGTACCGTTGGTGCGTTGATTTACTCAAGATAGCCCCACTCAAGTCATTCCTAACCATTAGGCTTGGGAATTACATTGTTGTTGTGGGTCTCAGGGAAAATGAGTCCACCTACCGTGTCCAATCCGTGCCTAATCGCTTCGGTTCATGTGCATTGAATCAGTCATGTGCTGGGTACTACATAGCAATGAACAATGACATACCCAAACTAGCACCTATTAGGGATTGGGATTTAGCAGAGGTTTGGGCTTACTTAACCACGCAAAAACACTTCAACATTGAACCATTGATTAACCTCTATAGTGTCAATCCTAGGTTTGGGTGTTGGCATTGTACCCTAGCCTCACATAGGGTCAGGAGGACAACAAACCCTTACTATGATGCCGTTAGGTTGCTTTATCGCTCAGTAACCGATTTGTATGAGTTTAGGACCGTTGATGCTAAGCGTCATAAGGTTACGTCCCTCAATGAATACGGCAGGTACGTTATTTGGAAATCCCTGGAGTTAGCCGAAAAAATGAGCGGTAAGAGGCTCTTTTATGGTCTTGATTACGCAAAGGTTAAGTCATACTCACAAACCTATACCCTACGTGAGTTATTCTATGAGTTGCCGTGCGAAGATGCGGATAAAATCATACGCTCGGATGATGATAGTGATAGGTTCATCTCAATGTGTACCATAAGGGGTGCTAAGCCCAATGGCGATATGCTTAGGAAATTGCTTTGGTGGTCCAGGTCATTGGTGAACAACCTACCCGATAGCGACCCAATCGTTCAAGCCCTAAACACAATAATCAACAACCTATAAGTCAATTCTAAACCGCATGTGATTTTCGGTTTCTTTCCTTAACAATGTAATCAATAGTGTCCTTGATTATCCTACGGATTGTTCGCTCAATGATTTCGCTATTGTTCCTACACTGGTACTCCCTAGCCCAAACCCTTTTAGTCATGCCTTCATGGATAATGAACAAATAAGCAAAATACCGTGATAAATAAGGTCTCCTGCGTCTCTTTATCACCAGTAGGTAGTAATCATAGCACGCATCGATTTCCCACTTTTTGTAGAAATAAACGCCCTTCCGAATCACCTTCCCCCTTATCGGCTCACCGCTCATGTCAAACAGGTACCAATCCTTATAGCCGTCCCCACCGTAGATACGCTTAATTATGAATGACTTACCACAACCAATCACCATTGCTCATCACCATTGCGGGATACGTAAACCTTGACTTTCGTTATATTCGGTCTTTGTCCAAATTTCTTAACCATAACACGGAATCCACGTTTCTTGAACTCCTCAATTATGAAATCAACCAACCAACCTGGGTGCGTGATTTTCCATCCTTTCTTCTCCGCAATCTTAGTCGCAATACTCCTGATTATAACGCCTGTTAGCTTAATCACGTCCTTACGGTGAATGTTCACCACAAAATCATCCCAATGCTCAATGATGTAATCAACAAATTCCTTAGCCAACATGTGGTACATGTCCTTATTACCATTATTGTGATTATTATTGCGATTACCGTCCACGCCAATCTCCCTAAGGAATTCCATAAGGACCTGATTGAGTGGATGGTCCCTATTCAACTCATACTCAACCCTCCTCCTACCTCTATGTTCAATAACCAATCCATTCAACAACAATGGTCTAAGCATGATATCAGTAGGTACACCACCTTGAACCCTAGATTCCTTCGCTAATTCCGTCTTAACCATAGCACCATTCATTAACGCTATTATTGCCTTTACCCTGCTTTTGGTCCCCAGGAATGACTTCTCAAACACGCCCCATAAGTTCTTCTCGTGAAGCATGTCCACAAATCCTACGAGCTTCTTTACGAAATCATTTTCCGTGTTCAGCATTATAATACGGCTGTGCCCACGTCGTATCTTCTTGATTAAGCCATTTCGCAATAAATACGTTAATGCTCGCTTTATTGCCTCCTCACTATACCTGTGATCCAGCATTATTATTAACTCGCTTGTGAGCAACTCACGGTGCCTTGTGAGCAACTCAAGAATCCTAAAAGCCAAGGACCTACTCACCAATTCGATAAACACCTCTGATGGATCTAGTTTCGTCATAACCACCACCTCAGTATGATGTTAAGCCCCATGACTTAGCTAAATATGAGTATCGATAATCCATCAGTTTTATATCAATAGAATCCTCGGGACCCCTAATACCACGCCCAATTGCCTGCTTTACCTGCATTTCCGCCTGTATCTTCATCCACGTATAGTCCTTCTTTCAATATTCTTTTGAAATCACCGGAAGCCATACAATATTGAGTTTTATTGCCTTGAGGTTGAGAGTGGTCTTTCAATATTCTTTTGAAATCACCACAAAGTTTCACGGGTATTGCCAGGCCGTGCCTGGGCAATGCTTTTCTTTCAATATTCTTTTGAAATCACCGAAGAAGGTCGGTTTCCTACCACCAGTTAGTGGTTTGGGACTTATGCTTTCAATATTCTTTTGAAATCACCGGAAGTACATAGCAATAGCAACAACAATAGCGGTAATGTTGTCTTTCAATATTCTTTTGAAATCACCAATAACATTCCGCAATGTGAGCCTTCTCCGCTCAGTACTACCTTTCAATATTCTTTTGAAATCACCCGTTGGGTTGGTTTTTGTCTGGGGTTTTAAAGTTTTTCCTTGCCGTTCCTT
>OFEH01000312.1_pt1 | contig 18316 bp, 15 predicted proteins | sample 1521031 | NCBI WGS metagenome assembly OFEH01 (sample SAMN05518350, study PRJEB24110) | hypersaline lake metagenome | isolation source: Grendel Spring, Yellowstone National Park, Wyoming, USA | place: USA:Grendel Spring, Yellowstone National Park, Wyoming, USA | collected 2011-11-16
GGGAGAGGTCCAGGAGGAAGGCCATATCGCCGATCATAGCGACGCTGATACTGATAGTGATAACGGTGGTGGCCGGAGTGATGCTCTACGGGTTCGTCAGCGGGTTCATGGCGAAGACGACGAGCAGCACGGGGGCGGTGGCGCAGATAGCGATAGACTCCGCGGGCGTGAGCAACAGCAGCGGGACTGCGATGATCATCGTGACCAACACCGGGACGACGCCGGTGACGATAACGCAGGTCAACCTGCTCAACGCGAGCACGGGCGCGCCGATCGTGACATTCACGAATATCAGCACATCACCAGGTGGCACGCCGCCGGTGACAATAGCGGGAGGCAACACGACCACCATATATGCGGATCCACCTGGCGGGGGTGGACATGGACATGGACGTGGACATGGTGGGGGTGGATCTGGACCTGGCGGGGGTATGCCGCGTCCGGGCACGACCGTCCTGGTGCAGGTCGTCACCAGCACCGGGTCCTACGCAGAGGCATACACCACCGTGAGCTGACGACTCCCGAATTCCTAAATTATTTATTATCTTTTATATCAGATAAGATCCATATCGCCCGTAATCCTATCGCCCGCCCTCCCCCGCGAGCCTCTCCCTCAGGCACTCCTCCAGCGCCTCCCTCCCCGCCGCCCTGATCATCTCGTGCTCCGCGAGGAGGGCCCCGACCGCTGCGTCGAACGTCAGGCTCCTCCCCCTCAGCCCCGCCTCCTCCCCCAGCTCCTCCAGGTACCTCCTGAGCCTCCTGTAGGTCCCTATCCTGAGCATTATGACCCTCTTCGTGGCGTCCGGCCTCGGCGGCCGCACGCCCCCATTCCCGCCGAATCAATATAATAGCGTTTCACCCGCGCGGGGGGCGCGCCACGGCCGCGATCCCCCTCAGGGCGGCCGCGACCCTCAGGGCGTTCCGCATCAGCTCGTCCGCGAACCTGAGCGCCGCCCCGTCCAGGAGCCTCCCCTCCCCGTCGAACTTCGACTCCGCGCCCCCCACCGCGACCTCCGGGTAGGCTATCACGATGGCTCCCAGGGAGCTCAGGATCTGGCGCAGGTGCTCCTGCGCCCTTATGCCCCCCGTGAACCCCGTCGACGCAGACATTATCGCCACCGGCTTCATCTCGAGCGGGTTCCCGGCGCGGGGCCTGGATACCCAGTCTATCGCGTTCTTCAGGGCCGCCGGCACGCTGTGGTTGTGCTCGGGGGTCGATATCACCACCAGGTCGGCTGCGGCTATCTCCCCCTTCAGCCTCAGCACGGGCTCCGGCGGGTCCTCCAGGTCGTCCCCCGTCAGGATCGGCAGCCCGCCTATGTCGGCGATGGACCACTCGACGCCCGCCGGGAGCCTGCCCAGGACGTTGAGGAGGAGCATGCGGTTGTAGGAGCCCCTCCTGAGGCTCCCCGATATCCCCAGGACCCTCAGCCCCTCCGGCTCCTCCACGGGCGCTAGGGGCGCGCCATCCTATTTAAGCGATCCCGCTGAACAGCGCCCGGCGCTAAAAACAATAATGATCGGTAAATATTGGGGCTTCCCCTGCACACCTTATTAAGGCGCGCGGTCCCCGACGGCGCGTGGACCTCAGGTTCGGGCACATAGCCGACACCCACCTGGGGGCGGCCCCCTACGGGGTCAGGGAGAGGGAGGACGACTTCTACGGGGCCCTGGACGAGGCCCTGGACGCGATGGAGGGGGAGCGCGTCGACTTCATCGTCCACTCGGGGGACATCTTCGACTCCCCCCGCCCCCCAGGGACGGCGCTCAACAGGCTCGCCAGGAGGCTCCTGAGGCTCAGGGAGAGGGGCATAGGGTTCTACTTCGTCCTGGGGGAGCACGACATAAGCAGGCTCAGGGAGACCCCCTCCTCCCTCGTCTACGACGTCCTGGGCCTCGCGAGGGAGCTAAGGGGGGAGCCGGTCCTCCGCGGCGACGTCGAGCTGGTGGGGCTGCCGAAGAGGAGGAGGGGCGAGGCGGACAAGCTGAGGGAGGAGCTCAGGAGGATCGGGGCGGCCCAGCCCAGGGGGAGGCTCAGGGTCCTCGTCCTCCACCAGGGGATCGTGGAGGCCCACAGGTTCGCCGGCGAGATAAGCGCCCAGGACCTCCCCCCGAACTTCAGCTACTACGCCATGGGCCACCTCCACGACAGGTTCGAGCGCGCCTTCGACTTCCTGGGCGGCCCCCTCTGCTACCCCGGCTCCATCGAATTCACCCAGAGCGAGGGGATAAGGCCGGGGCAGGGGGAGAAGGGCTTCTACATAGTCGACGCGTCAGGGGGGGAGCTCCACCCCCAGTGGGTCAGGCTCAGCGGCACCAGGCCCCACCTCTACTACGAGCTCAGGTACGAGGACCTGAGGGCCTCCGTCACCAGGATCCTCTCGGAGATATCCGGGATGGGGAGGAAGCCCATGGTCAGGGTCGTGGTCAGGGGGAGGGGGATGAGGAACGAGGAGATAGCGGCCGCCCTGAGGCCGCTCTCCGGGGCCGCGCTCCACTACGTGTGGGAGAAGGAGGAGGAGGGGGAGCCGGGGCGCATAGTGAGGGAGAGGCCCGAGGACCTGAGGTCCAAGATGAGGGAGCTCGCGGCCCACGCCCTGGGGAGCGAGGAGCTGGCCTCGTTCGCGCTCGACGAGCTCCTCCCCCACCTGAGGGAGGGGGACGCGGGGGCCGCGGCCGAGGCCCTCTACGAGGCCTTCCGCAGGGGGAGGTTCGGCCTTGATAGTCGAGGTCCGCGCCCGCAACTTCCTGTCGCACGCGGACACCGGGCTCGAGCTCTCGGAGGGCGTGAACGTCTTCGTGGGGCCGAACGGCGCCGGGAAGTCGTCCGTCATAGACGCGATAACCTTCGCCCTCTTCGGCGTGCACTCCAGGGGGAGGAACGCGAACCTCGTGAGGAGGGGGTCCGGGTGGGCGGAGGTCTCCGTGACCTTCACCGCGGGGCCGGACCGCTACACGGTCACCAGGGGCATCGACAGGGCCGGGAGGCTCACGCACGCGGAGCTGAGGAGGCTGGGCCCCGACGGCCCCCGCCTGCTGGCGGCCGGCGAGAGGAGGAGGGTGGAGGCCGAGGCGGTCTCCGACCAGGTCGGCGCCATACTGGGGATGGGCTTCAGGGAGCTGAACCTCGCCTCCATAGTCAGGCAGGGGGAGCTACTCTCGATCCTGGAGCTGAGGCCGAAGGAGCTCAAGGAGCTGATAAACAGGCTGATAGGAATAGAGGACCTGGACAGGGCCTACGAGCTCGGCCGCGAGGTCGTGGACGGGTTCGAGGAGAGGCTCAGGAGGGACACTGGGTACTCGGTGGGCGAGATCGGGAGGCTCGAGGCGGAGCTAGGTGAGCTCAGGAGGAGGGAGGCCGAGCTCTCGGGGGCGCTGGAGGGGCTCAGGAGGAGGGAGGCCGAGCTCTCGGGCAGGCTCGAGGGGCTCAGGAGGGAGCTCGACGCCATGGAGCCGCTGAGGGCGGCGGCCCTCGAGGCGGGGCGCGCCCGCGCGGAGCTCGTGGAGCGCGTGAGGAGGCTGAGGGACGAGTCCTCCAGGAGGCTGGAGGAGCTGGAGGCGATCCTCCGGGAGGCCCCCAGGAGGCTCGAGGAGGCATCCAGGGCGGAGGAGGTGAGGGGGGAGCTGGAGTCCGTGAGGGCGGAGCTGGAGCGGATCGGGGCGGAGCTGCGCGCGGCGTCCGGCGAGGCCGCCAGGGCGGAGGAGGCCGAGTCCCAGGCGCGCTCGCTCGAGGCTGACGCGCTCAGGAGGAGGAGGCGCCTGGGGGAGCTGGAATCGAGGATCGGGGAGCTGGAGCGCCGCCTGGCGGAGCTGGGGAGCCCCCGGGAGCCCCGGGAGCTCGAGGCCCTGATCGCCGGGCTGGAGGCCGAGGTGGAGGGGCTGAGGTCGGAGGAGGGAGGGCTCCTGAGGGAGAGGGGGAACCTGGAGGAGCTCAGGAGGACCGGCGTGTGCCCGACGTGCGGGAGGAGCACGGAGGGGATGGACGTGGAGGGCAGGCTCTCCGCCCTGGAGTCCAGGATCAGGGAGGTGGAGGGGAGGCTGAGGGAGGCGAGGGAGGCGCTGGCGGGGGCGGAGGAGGAGCTGAGGAGGGCGAGGGAGGCCGGGGAGCTGAGGGACCGCCTGGAGGAGCTCAGGGGGGAGGCCGGGGAGCTGAGGGGCGAGCTCGAGGAGATCGGGAGGAGGCTGGAGGAGCTCAGGGGGAGGGCCGGGGAGCTGGGCAGGCTGAGGGCCAGGATCGCTGAGCTGGAGCTCAGGTCCAGGGAGCTCAGGTCCAGGGAGTCCTCGCTGGAGGGGGAGCTCCGCCGCATCTCCGGGAGCGCCGCCTGGCTGGAGGCCAGGGGGATAGCCGGGCCCGGCGACCTCGAGAGGCTGAGGTCCGAGGCATCGGCGCTGAGGGAGCTGGTCGGGAGGATACCCCCCGACCCCGCCTCGGCCCCGCTCGAGTCGCTAGCCCTCGACCCCGAGACCTCGGCCATGGCGGCCCGCGCGGCCGAGCTTGCGAGGGCGGCGTCGGGCTACGACGAGTCCAGGTACGCCGCGCTCAAGCGGGACGTGGACTCGGCGAGCGCGGAGCTCGCGGGCCTGGTGAGGGAGATCGGCAGGGCGGAGGGGGAGCTGGAGTCCGTGAGGAGGGAGAGGGCGAGGCGCGAGGAGGCCCTCCGCGTCCTGGGGAGGGCCAAGCGCTACCTGGACCTGTTCGAGAGGATAAGGGACCGCGTCTTCCACAGGGACGGGGAGCTCGCGACCGGGCTCAGGGACTGGGCGATGGAGGCGCTCTCCGACGCGGCGACCGAGCACATGCGCTCCTTCGGCATGGGGATATCCGCGGTCCAGCTGAGGGAGGGCGAGGATCTCGAGATAGTCTGCTACGGCCAGTCGGGGGAGATGAGCGTCGAGCAGATGAGCGGGGGCGAGCGCGTGGCGGTGGCGCTCGCCCTCAGGTTCGCAATGGCGAGGCTCGTGGGCGGCAGCAGGGCGGACTTCGTGATCCTCGACGAGCCCACGGCGAACCTGGACGCGGAGCACAGGAGGAGGCTCGTGGAGCTCGTGGCCTCCATGGGGGGGAGCGCCGGGCCGCTGCGCCAGATAATCGTGATAACCCACGACAGGGAGGCGTTCGATGAGTCCAGCGTCGAGATACCCGCGATCTTCAGGTTCTCCAGGGGGCCGGAGGGGAGCTCGGTGGAGAGGATCGCCTAGCCCGGGCCCAGGAGGGCCCGGAGCTCCCTTCCGCTGAGGGACCCCTCGACTATCACGTCGTGGCCGTGTATGCTCTCGAGGCTCCTGACCCTCAGGCGGAGCGTCCCGTCCGGGGGGAAGGACGGGTGGGAGCGGGCGAAGCCGAGCGCCGCGAGCCTGAACGCGTCCTCGGCGAACCTGGCCCCCGAGACCGCGCCGTGTATCACGGCCGCCTCGTCGGGCCTCCTGAGGAGGGGGAGCGGCTCGGCGCCCAGCGCGGCCGCCGCGACGGACCTCAGCCTGGAGATGCTCGTGGAGCCGGCCGGCGAGGCCTCCATCCTGAGGTAGGCGCGCTGGGTGTGGGTGGCCGGGGCCGGGCAGCCGCCGGCCGCGGCCCTCATGAGCTCCTCGCCGCACGGGCAGGCGGTCATCCCGAGGACGGCCGCGCCGACCGAGGAGCGGACCGCGCCGGACCTGTCGGCGCTGGCGGACGCCATGGCCAGGAAGCGGGCCGGGGACCTGAGCCCGCTCGCCGGCGCCTCGCCCGCGCGGAAGGCGGAGGCGCGCACGACCACGCGGGCGGTCGAGGAGTACTCGTGGAGCTCCAGGAGCCTCGAGGCGGCGGACGACGCGAGGTCCGCCAGCGAGCGAGCGCCCTCCAGGGACTCCAGCACAGCGCGCACGCTCCTGGACATGTTCACCCCCCTCATGCCCGGGGGCAGATCGACGAACGCGTAGACAGTGCCCTCCGAGAGCTCCACGGAGTCCTCCCGGATGCCGGAGAGCGGCACCCTGAGGCCGCCGATCCCCGCGGCGGGGATCCCCAGCGGCACCTCGGGCCTCTCGTACTGGACGTCGCGGGCCCTGCGCGCGACCTCCTCCCAGTCCACGCGGGCGGGCGGCGCGGGCCAGCTATATGCTATGCCCCGCCCCCGATCCCCCGGGAAATAGGCCGGGCGCCCGGCCTCGGAACTCGAACTCCGACCCCACGCCGCCGACGCGGAACCCGCCGCCCAGCGCCCCCATGAGGACGGCCTGCCCCTCCAGCCCCGTGCAGTGCATCGCCGCCACGACCTCCGGATCCCTGGAGGCGAGGTAGCGCGCGGCCTCCTCCATCCTCGCCCTCCCGAGCCCCATGAAGTGCAGCCCGCCTATGATGGCGCGCAGCCTCCCGGCCCCCGTCAGCTGGAGCCCGTACTCCACGATGTTCTCCACCCCCGAGTGGCCGCAGCCCGTGATGGCCACGAGACCGCTTCCGGCCTTCATGTAGAGCGCCATGTCGTCAGGCACCTCGTCCGCGACCCCGCCCACGTGGCTCGGGCCCCACCTCCTCGGGATGCCGCCGGACGCGATGACGCCCCCCGCCACCTCGCGCGGCTCCCTGATGGCGACCACCCTGGCGTTCCTCCTGCGCAGGTCGTCGGCCGTGAAGCCGGCGCCCCTGGAGAGCGCCACCTCGTGCGCTATGACCGTCAGCGGCCTGGTCCTCATGTCCAGGAGCTTGATCACGCCGCCCGTGTGGTCCAGGTGGCCGTGGCTCAGCACAAGGTAATCGGGGTCGTCCGGGCCAATCCCCAGCGCCCTCATGTTGTTGATCAGCGCCAACCCCGTGAGGCCCGTGTCGTACAGTATCCTCGGCTCGTGCAGGTAGGCGGAGAAGCCCCACTCGGCCAGGAGCCTGGACCCGAGGGACGACGGCTGGGCGGCGCAGTTGTCGACGAGGACCGTGACCCTCACGTCCGGGAAATCGGGCGCCCTCCTATATATCGGTTTCAGATCGGCGCGCCCGGGGCCGCGTCGCTCCGTCGGTCCCTCCATCTCCCGGAGCTCCCCCGCCAGGAGGGCCCTCACCGCCTCCCCCACGGTGTGCCCCTCGGGCCTGTAGATCCTGACCCCCTGCTCCGAGAGCCTCCGGAAAGCCCCCGGTCCGATGTTGTACGTGATGATGGCGTCCGGCCTCAGGCTGTCCAGGAACCGGGCGAACCCCATCCCCACGCCGCCGCCCATCCCCATGCCGTGCGCGTGCCCGTGCTCCTCGTGATGGTGCCCGCGCTCATCCCCCGCGTATGGGTTGGGGATCGACCTGACGGACGCCACGTTCCCGCCTTCGTCCACATCCACCACCACGAGGTAGGGCGCCATCCTCGGATGGGCCGTGATCTTGGAGTCTAGGCCCCTGTCCTCCTTGCTCGGGACCACTATCCTCACGGCCCGCCGGCGGCGGGCTACGGATAAAAAATTTATCGTTCGTTCCCGCGCCGGATCCCCAGGAGCCTGGCGGGGTTCACCGAGCCTATGCGCTCCAGCCCCGCCCTCCCCACGGCCCCCTCCAGGCGCGAGGGCGCCCCCCTCCAGTCCATGATGTCGGCGGGGTAGTCGGTCCCTAGCAGCACCCTGTCCATGCCGACCACCGAGACGAGGAACCTGAGCGCGTCCGCGCCGTAGACGGCGCTGTCGAAGTGCATGGACCTGAGGTAGTCCAGGGGGTCCCTGGCGAGGGAGCAATCGGCCCTGGCCTCGGCGGCCCTCCTGATCCTCCCTATTTGGAACGGGGCCGCCCCTCCGCCGTGCGGGAACACGAGCCTGAGGCGGGGGAAGCGGTCCAGGACCCCCCCGAGGATGACGGACGCCACCGCTATGAAGTCCTCCCCTATAGCCCCCGCCACCACGCCCAGGTAATGCTCCGAGAGCCTGGGATCGCGGGGGATCGAGGGGTGGATGAACGCGGGGATCCCCAGGTCCTCCAGCCTCTCGTATATCGGGTCCATGGAGCGCGACCCGGGGGACGTCCCCGCCATGTCGGACCATAGCAGGACGCCGGAGGCCTCCAGGTCCCAGTGCGCGCGCTCCAGCTCCTCCAGAGCCGCGCGGGCGTCGGAGGGCGGGGGGAGGACTGCGAGCCGCAGGAACCTCCCGCGGTGAGGCCTCGCCTCGGCCCTCAGCTCCTCGTTCACCAGCCTCGCGGCGCCCGGGGTCAGGGAGCGGGGGTCCACCATCGGGAGCAGGACCTGGGCGGAGATCCCCTCCGACTCCATGTCGCGGGCCCTGGAGTCCAGGTCGAAGAGGCCGCGCGGCGCCCTGGCGCGGACTCCCCAGAGCTCCACCGAGTACGCCCCGCCCTCCTCGGACGCCGACCCGTAGCGCTCTATGAGCCCCCTGGGGATCACGTGCGAGTGCACGTCTATGAGGTCCACCCGCTGGCGCGCGGGACGGCGCCGGAAAAGGGTTCCGCCCGGGGCGCCCTCGGCCCTGCGCGCCCCACTCCTCGAGCCTCCTGCTCAGGGTCCTAGGGCTCACCCCGAACATCCTGGCGATCTTCGACTTGGGCACGCCGAGCCTGAGGAGCCTGTCCACCTCCCTCCTGTCCACCTGCTTGCGGGGCCTCCCGACAGCCTTCCCCTGGAGCCTCGCCCTCTCGAGCCCCGCCTTCGTCCTCTCCGATATCATCTGCCTCTCCAGGTCGTAGAGGATCGAGAGAAGCCCCACGACTATGGCGCGGGCCCTGGGCTCCCTGAGCCACTCCGCCAGGTAGCTCTCCTTGACCGAGTAGACGGTGACGCCCGCCTCTACGCAGTCGTAGAGGAAGTCTATCAGGGTGCGCTGCCTGCGCGAGAGCCTCGAGATCTCGAAGACGACCACTCCGCGGACGATCCCGCCCCGCACCAGGCGCCAGAGCTCCTGGAACCCGGCCCTCTGGTCCTCGGCGCCGCTCTCCACGTCCTCGAGCCTGTAGTCCACGTCGCCCCAGGAGAGCCCCCTGGACTCCAGCCAGCGCTCTATCGCCAGCGACTGGTTCTCGGTCTCCTGCCTCCTGGTGGAGACGCGGAGGTAGACCGCGAGCGGCCTCTCCACCGACACGCCCGGCCTGGGCGCCCGGGGTAAAAATTGGTAGCGCGAAGGCGATTTGTCGCGGTTGTCCACCTGAGTGGGCCGGCCCGCCCCCGACTCCCAGCGCTGGGCCATCCAGTCCCCCGTCCCCCTCCGGCTCCCCCGAGGACGCCCTCCACCCCCTATCAGGCCCAGCGTCGACACGCCGACCGAGGGAATGTTCTCCGGCATTATTATCGGGGGCCCTCGCCCTGGAGCCCGAGCTCGTGGAGCACGTTCATCCACCTCAGCTGGAAGGCCCTCTCGTTCCCAGCGTAGAGGTTCGCGGCCTCCACAATCTTCTCGGCCGCCTGGACCTCGGCGAGCGCCAGCGTGACCCTGGCCCTCCTCTCCCTCTCCGCCTGGGCCTGCCTGGACACGGCGTCCTGCAGCGCCGGCGGTATCTTTACGTCCCGGACCTCGATCGACGTAGCCTTGACCCCCCGCCTCGGCCTTCTCGTCTGCGATCCTCCGGGCCATCTAGCCCACCTTCTCCCTCTCCGCTAGGAGCTCGTCGAACATCGTCTGGCCTATGACCTCCCTGAGGGTCGTCTGCGGGGCGTGCTTGGTCGCCTCTATGTAGTTCTCGGCCTTCAGCACGCACCTCTCCGGGTCAACCGCCACGAATTACATGACAGCGTCCACGCCTACGGGGACGTTGTCCTTCGTCAGGGTCTGCTCCACGACGAACTAGTAAGTCTGTAGCCTCGTGCTTATGCGCACGGGGATCCTGCCCACGAACGGCGCCACGTAGATGATCCCCGGCCCCCTCATGCCCGCATACCTCCCCAGGGTCGGCGTGGGCGCCCTCTCCCACTCGTTCAGGATCCTTATGCCGCTCAGGAGGACGGCCAGCACCACCACTGCGATGAACGCCATCAGCAGCTCCTCGGCGATCCTCTAGCCGATGCCGGCGGCCGCCCTGTGGCCGTCCCTCACCGCCTCCAGTATCCCGGCCGGCCTGACGCAGTCCCCGGCAGCGCGCACATCGTATCCCCTCTCCCTCAGCCTCTCCGCCAGGCCGCAGTTCGGCCTCATGCCCACCGCCAGGACCACGTGGTCGGCCCCGATCTCGACCTCCCGTCCCCCCGCGTCCGCGACAACCGAGCCCGGGGTTATCTCCCTGACCTTGGCCCCGGTGATCATCCTCACCCCCCTCTCCCTCAGCCTCCCCAGCAGGACCCACCTCACCGTGGGGTCGAGGTCCGAGCCCACCCTGTCGAGCATCTCGACGACGCTCACCCTCCCTCCCCGGTCCGCGATGTAGTCGGCCGCCTCGAGGCCGGTCGATCCGCCCCCGATGACAGCCACCTCCCCACTCAGCTTCATCTCGTTCCCCAGGACGTCCACGGCGGTCCTCACGTGCGGGAGGTCCACCCCCGGCATCCCGGGTATGACGGGCGACGCCCCGGTGGCCACCACGACCGCGTCCGGTCCCATTCCATCGACGTACCTCTCGTCGACCTCCCTGCCCAGGTCCAGCTCGATTCCGTATCTCTCGATCATCGCGCGGTAGTACTCGACGAGGTCCAGCAGCTCCCCCTTGTAGGGCGGCTTCGACGCGATCGTGAGCGCTCCCCCTATGTCGGGGCGCGCGTCGGCGATGACGACCCTATGGCCCATCGACGCCGCGGTGACGGCGGCCTCCAGCCCCGCGGGGCCCGCGCCGACCACGAGCACCCTCCTCGGGCTCCCGGCGCGTTCATCGGATCCCGCCCCCGACCAGAGCGTCGGGTTCACCGCGCACTCTACGATGGATCCGCGGAACACGGAGGAGAGGCAGTGCGAGCACGCTATGCAGGGCCTTATCTCGCGGATCCTCCCCTCGATGGCCTTCGCCGGGAGCCCGGGGTCAGCTATCAGGGCCCTGCCCATGGTGACCATGTCGGCGTCCCCGCTCCCCACTATACGGTCGGCGAGCACGGGGTCCTTGATCCTGACGCCGGCCATCACCGGGATCCCGACGGCCCCCTTTATCTCGCGGGCCAGCGGCACGAACTCGCCCTGGCGGACCTCCCTCGTTATTATCGGCCTCCTCGACTCGTGCCACCCGGCGCTGACGCTGATGTAGCTCACGCCCAGGTCCTCGAGCCTCCTCGCGATGGCCCTGGCCTCGACTATCGTGTTCCCCCCTTCGACGTACTCCTCGGCGCTGATCCTGACCCCGATGGGGAAGCTCCCCGGGACCCTCCTCCTGATCTCCTCGATGACCTCCACCAGGAACCTCATCCTGTTCTCCAGCCCGCCGCCGTACCCGTCGGTCCTCCTGTTCGTGGCCGGCGAGAGGAACTCGCTCACCAGGTAGCCAGTGCCGGCGAGGACCTCGACGCCGTCGAATCCGGACATGTGGGCCCTGCGGGCGGCCTCCCCGTAGCTCCTCTCCACCTCCAGGATCCCATCGGCGGTGAGCTCCTCGGGGGTCTCCCCCGTGAGCCTTGACGGTATGCCCGACGGGGCGACGGGCCGGAGCCCCGTGACGCCCGACCTCGCGTACCTGCCGGCGTGCAGGATCTGGAGGAAGGCCGCGGACCCGAGCTCCCTGACGCGGTCCGTCAACCTCCTGTAGCCCCCGATGAGGGAATCGTCGTGGATCCCGAGCATCCCGGGGCCCTCCTTTCCCCTGGGCTCGGGGTACGCCCCTCCCACGGTTATCAGGCCGACCCCTCCCCTGGCCCTCTCCACGTAGAACCGGATCAGCTCGTCCGTCACCGAGCCGTCGGCGCCGGCGGCTCCCATCGTCAGCGCGGACATCGCGATCCTGTTCCTGACCTCGACGCCGCCGATGGTTATGGGCCTGAACAGGTTGTCGAGCATGCTGTGCGTGACCCGCGGGTCGGATATTAGGATTGCCGGCGGGAGGCGCGCCGCCCTGATCTATAGGAGCACGGCGGTGAAGCGGTACGGCCTGACCTCCTATCAGATGGAGCAGGCGGTGAGGTCCGGCCTGCTCAGGTGCGCGGCGCAAGTCAAAACCCGCACGGCGGCTCGGCGCGGAAGGCCCGCTCCTTGAGGAGGCCGAGCTGGCGGAGAAGCTGGAGGCCGTGAGGGCGCTCCCGCGGCGCTCGGAGGCGGAGGGCGAGAGGGCGCGCGAGTACGCCAGGGGGTCCAAGATGCTGGCCGGCGCGGCGTTCCACTGCCCGGTCTGCAACCGCATGGTCCGGCCGCTCCCGGGAGAGATGACATGGGACGGGTTCCCGGTCAGGTGGCTGACCCCGGAGGAGGCGCGCAATACATTCATATTGCACGGTGATAAATATTACCCTCGATGGAGGAGATCTCGGATATAATAGCGGACTACGTGCAGGATGTGGAATACGAGAGGATCCCCCGTGAAGTCGTCCACGAGGTCGACAGGAGGCTCGTGGACTCCCTGGCGAACGCAGCCCATTCGTCGAGCTCCCCGGCCGCCGGCGCGCTGAGGGCGGTCGGCGCTATCCTCAAGGGGACCGCGAGGGCTGTCGATGGAACCGCGCTTTCGCTGGACTATTCCGCGTTCTACAACACATTCCTCATCAGGTACCTGGACTTCAACGACACATACCTCTCGAGGGAGCCGCTGCATCCGAGCGATATGCTGGGCGGGCTCCTGGCCGTGGGCGCAGCCATGGGGGCCACCGGGAGGAGGCTCGTGGAGGCGGCGGCGATCGGATACGAGATAGGGGTGAGGCTCTGCGACTACTCGTCGCTCAGGGCCAAGGGATTCGACCACGTGTTATTCCTCGGCGTGGCCGAGGCGGCGGCGCTATCCAAGCTGCTCGGGCTCGACCGCGCGAGGACAAAGAACGCGATATCGCTCGCGCTGGTCCCCAACGTCGCGCTTAGGGAGACGAGGAGCGGTGCGCTCTCGATGTGGAAGGCCGGCGCCGCGGCGAACGCGTCCCGCAACGCGACGTTCGCGGCACTCCTGGCGAGGGAGGGCTTCACCGGCCCCGCGCTCCCGTTCTCCGGCAGAATGGGGCTGGTAAACCTGATACTCAGGGAGGTGCACGAGGAGGCCTTCGAGGGACTCGGGGAGCCCAGGGGGATACTCAGGACGCACATCAAGGAGTACCCCGCGGAATATCACGCGCAGGCGGCCATAGAGGCGGCGCTCTCGATGGAGTTCGAGGGAGACGTCGAGGAGGTGCTGGTGGAGACCTACGAGGCGGCGAAGACAATACTCGCGGACGACCCGAGCAAGTGGGCGCCGAGGAACAGGGAGACCGCTGATCACAGCCTGCCCTTCATGGTCTCGGTGGCGCTCGTGAAGCGCAGATTCTGGCTGGATTCGTACGACATGATAGGGGATCCGGACGTGGAGCGCGTGATGTCCAGGGTGAAGGTCGTGGAGAGGGAGGAGCTCACAGCCATGTACCCGAAGAGGCTCCCGGTGAGGATAACTGTGAGGACCGACCGGGGAACCTATGAGTCGTACCTCGAGCTCCCCAGGGGCCACGCCGACAGGCCCATGAGCGACGCGGAAGTCGCCGAGAAGGCCAGGAAGCTGGGGCTCCGCGAGGACTCGATAGAAATGGCCATGAGGGCCGAGGAACTCGAGGTGGAGGACCTTGTCGTCTGAGGGAATCCTGGGTTCGGATTTCCTGATAGCCCCGGGGGTCTGGGACCCCTTCTCCGCGCTCCTCGCCGAGAGGGCGGGATTCCGCGCACTTTACCTGTCGGGCGCCGCGCTGGCGTCGTCGATCGGGCTCCCGGACCTGGGGCTGATAACGCTCGATGAGGTGGCGGAGGCCGTCAGGAGGATAAGGAGGGTCACAGGCCTCCCGATCATAGTGGACGCGGATACGGGATTCGGGGAGGCGCTCAACGTCTACCGCGCGGTGAGGGTCCTGGAGGAGGCGGGGGCGGACGCCATACAGATAGAGGATCAGAGGATGCCGAAGAGATGCGGCCACCTGGAGGGCAAGGAGGTCGTGAGCGTGGAGGAGATGGTCGAGAAGATAACCGCCGCCCTGATGGCGAGGAGGAGGGCGCTGGTGATTGCCAGGACCGATGCCAGGGGGGTTTTGGGGCTCGACGAGGCGATCGAGAGGGGCAATCTGTACGGAAGGGCCGGAGCTGACCTGATATTCCCGGAGGCGCTGCTGAGCAGGGAGGAGTTCGCGGAGGCCGCGAGGAGGATAGGATATCCGTTGCTGGCCAATATGACCGAGTTCGGCAAGAGCCCGTACATTAGCGCGCATGAATTCCGCGAAATGGGCTACAGGGTCGTGATATTTCCGGTCACGGCGTTCAGGGCCGCCGCGAGGGCCGCGATGGACGCGTACGCGCACCTGATGGAGAAGGGGACCCAGGGTGACTTCCTAGATAGACTGATGAGCAGGAAGGAGCAGTACGAGGTCATACGCTACCATGACTACGAGGAGCTGGACGGAAAAATAGCCCGGGAGGCCGCGCGCAGGTCGACGCTATGAGCGCTGCGAGATGGGGACGAATTTCCTCTCCCCGGGGCCGGTGTAGACGGCCCTGGGCCTTATGAGGCGGTGCTGCTCCTCGACGTATTCTATGAAGTGCGCCAGCCATCCGGTGATCCTGGAGAGCGCGAAGAGCGCTGTGTATATGTTGTTCTTGAGCGGGAACCCCATCGACATGTAGACGATCCCGGACCAGAAGTCGGTGTTGGGATATATGCCCTTGGATCCGAACTGCGCGATTCCCAGCTCCTCGAGCTTCAGCGCCACGCGATAGTACCTCAGGGCGTCCGGATTCCTGGGAGCCAGGCGCTCCGCGAACCCCTTGAATATCCTTGCCCTGGGATCGTAGGTCCTGTAGACCCTGTGGCCGAATCCCATGAGCCTCCTCTTGCCGGTGACTATGTTCTCCTGGAACCATCTCTCCACCGCGTCCTCAGAACCTATCTCCGCGAACTGCGCTATCGCGGCCTCGGCGGCGCCCCCGTGGAGCGGCCCCTTCAGCGCGGCGAGCGCGCCAGTTACGCCTGAGTAGATGTCGGAGAGCGTGGAGACCACGACGAGCCCCGCGGTCGTGGACGCCGGGACCTCGTGATCCATGTAGAGTATGAGCGCCGCGTTCATGGCGCGCGACTCATCGTCCGTGGGCTCCCTTCCCAGCGCGGCCCTGAGGAATGTCCTCGCGTAGCCCCCACGGGGATCCGGCTCGACGAGCGGCAATCCGTTAACATGGCGATAGACGTCCGCGGTGATCGTGAGCATGTTGCCTATCGCGGAGGCGGCTACGTCCCTGTCGGTCGTCTTGTCCCACTTGAAGCGCTCGGAGGCGGCCAGCGACGCGAACGCCCCCATCTGGAGCGCCACCGCGTCGGACGACCTGGGGAGGTTGGAGATGGCCGACGTGACGTGCGCCGGGACCCTGTAGCCGCGCTCCACCTTTGAAACGAAGTCGCGGAGCTCCCCCTCCCGCGGCAGCTCGCCGTACAGGAAGAGGTACTGTATCTCCTCGGCCGAAGCGCCGCCGCTGATCAGATCCTCCACGCTGTAGCCGGCGTACCTGAGGATCCCCCTCTCGCCGTCTATCGTCGTCAGCCTGGTCCACTTGATGTCGACGTCCTCGAGACCCCTGCTGATCCTCTCCATCGGGTTTTGATAAGCGATTCCCTATTTAAAGAGCGATGCCCTCGCGTCCACCGCGTAGATCCTCGGGCCATCCACGATCAGGGGGTTCACCTCGAGCTCCGAGATCCCGGGGGAGCAGGCGGCGTCGCTGAACGCGGCGATCGCGGAAGATAGCCTGTGCATGTCCGCCCTCGGCATCCCCCTGTAGCCCTCCAGGAGGGGCCTCAGCCTGAGCTCCGAGAGCATCTCCAGCGCCTCGCCCTCGGTCACCGGGGCCACCCTGGCGGAGTGATCCCCGATGAGTTCCGTTACGACCCCGCCCAGGCCGACGTCAATCACGCACCCGAAGTCGTGATCCCTCACGAGCCCGACCCTGAGTTCGACTCCACGGACCATCCTCTGCGCGTAGAGCCTGCCGGACGCGGACCTGGCGATCGGCGCCAGCCTGCGCACGGCCTCGTCCATCTCGCGCGCGTCGCGTATCCCCACGATGACGGCGCCCGCCTCGGTCTTGTGGACGAGGGACGGGGCGTGGACCTTAAGCACGGCCGGATAGCCGTCGTCGGGCCAGTCGCCCGATGAACCCACCCATGACCACTCCGGCACGTCGAATCCCATGGACGCGAGTGCATCCACCAGATCCGGCCAGAGCTCGCCGCGGACCTCCAGCCCCCCGCGCGCGGACCTCCCGACGGTCCACGTCCCTGGATTCGCCGCGAGCCATCTCACGGCGTGGAGCGCCCTCGCGGCCCTCTCCGAGCTGGGATACGATGGTAGGCCTAGAGAGTCGTACGCGGCCCTCATGAGCTCCGCCAGCTCGGAGCTGCCCAGCTCGGAGACCACCGTGGGCTTGGCCCGGGCGGCCGCTATCTTGGCGGGAAGACCCAGCGTTATGGGCAGGGCGTGGTGGGTGGGTATCAGAAGCACCGAGTCAACGGAGCTATCCTCCATGAGTGCGGAATATGCGGCAAACAATCCATCGTCCCCGGCGCCCCCGGTCACGTCGATGGGATTCGCGATGGAGGATATCGGCGGTATGGCGCCGGAGGATTTGAGCGCGATGAGCCTCTGCGAGGATGAGAGATCGGGGAGCGTGAAGCCCATTGAGCTCAGGGCATCGGCCGCGAGCACGCCCTGGCCGCCGCTGTTCGTGAGCACGGCTATCCTGCTTCCTGGATCCGACTTTATCATGACCGCGGCCTTTGCCGCGTCCAAGGCATCCTCGAGCGATGAGACGACGTACGCCCCGGCTTGGCGCAGCGCCTGTGTCACCACGAACGATGAGGAGAGCACGGATGCCGTGTGGGAGCTGGTGGCCCTCTTCCCAACCTGCGTTACCCCCCCGAGCAGAAATATAACGGGTTTGCCGTTCTCCCTAGCCCTCCTGACGGCATCCATGAGCGACCTCCCCTCCGAGGATCCCTCGGCGTAGATCAATATGGCAGAGGTCAGAGGGTCCTGCGCGAAGTATTCCACGGACTCCGCAATGTTCACGTCCTCGGCGTTCCCCAAGGTCACTATCGCCCTCACGCCCGGACCTGAGGAACACAGCTCATCGTATAGCGCGACGCCGAGTTGCCCACTCTGCGAGATGACCGCCAGGCTCCCCCTCTTGGGTCTCGGCAAGTTCTCCCTTCCCCCCTTGCGAAACGGAGCGAAGAATGTGAAGACGCCGCTGTATGTGTCTACCACTCCTAACGTATTGGGACCGAGCATCCTCATACCCCCCAGGTCGGGGATCAGATCCTTCAGCCGGCGGCCTCCCACCTCCCCGAAGCCGCCCGATATCACTATGGCGCCCTCGTAGCCCTTTGCAATCGCCATCCTGAGATAATCGACCGTGAGCGAGGTGGGCACTATGAGTACGACAAGCTCCGCCTGGGGAAGGTCGGGTTCACAGGGAGTCCCAAGAACCTCCGGGTAGTTGGGATTTACGCAGTGGATGTCCGCCTTGAGCACTCCCTCGGACTTCATGGATAACAGGTTCTCTAAACACGCTGTGCCGAGGTTACCATGCGGAGAGGGGCCGACAACTGCTATCGAGCGCGGATTCAGGAATACGTCGAGTGAGCGCATCGTGTGAAATGACTAAGTAATGTAGTTGCCTTTATCTTTACTGGAGTTTGGGGCTCCGTTACCCTAAGCCGATCGATGAACATGAATCCGAGGGAGCCCTCCGCCCGATTTGCCATGAGCACGAATCTCATACAGATCGGGAGGAGGACTCCCCTTCCGGTCATGGCCCACGCTGTTATCCCTATTTCTCGAGCCACTCCCTGAGGCGCGCCGCCAGGTCCCTGAGGCCCATCAGCGAGAGCCACGCCCCGATGTGGAGGTGGGCGCAGAGGTCGGACTCAATCCTCGGGTCCATCGGCGCGGATCCTGAGCATGTGCGCAGGATATTCGTCGATGAGACCATGGTGAACCTGGGAGGGACCCCCGCGTGGATCTGGGTCGCGTTCGAGCCCGACCTCCGTGCGATGCTGGACTTCCACGTGAGCTGGCGCGGGAACTCCATAGATGCGTACCTGTTCATCAGGAGGCTCGTCCGCAGGTACGGCAGGGTCCCGATCTACACGGACGGCGCGGGATGGTGCGCGGACGCCTGCAGGTGGACCGGCGTGGAGCACGTAGTCTACGATCGCCCCCTGAGGAACCTCATGGAGCGCATGGTCCAGTACTTGAAGGATAGGACTGAGGCCTTCGACGACCTCTTCCCCGTCGGCGGGCGCAGGCTCGCG
>OFEH01000313.1_pt1 | contig 18309 bp, 19 predicted proteins | sample 1521031 | NCBI WGS metagenome assembly OFEH01 (sample SAMN05518350, study PRJEB24110) | hypersaline lake metagenome | isolation source: Grendel Spring, Yellowstone National Park, Wyoming, USA | place: USA:Grendel Spring, Yellowstone National Park, Wyoming, USA | collected 2011-11-16
ATTTGACAAAATTAAATTTTACAAGTTAAAAATAGTAAACAAAAATAAAAAGGTGTTTTCTAGCTTGCAGCAGAAACCGGCACATAAATATACTTACCGCTTATACCACCTACTATTTTGATGTACCCTTTTTCTCTGAGTTGTTCGAGGAAATCTTTTGCAACGCTAACTTTGACACCTGTTGATTTTGAAAGTTGATAAGCTGTTACATACGGCATATCTTTGATTATTTTCATAACATCGCTATCGCTTAAAGTCATTATAAATTCTGATTTAGACTTGTTTCTTTCTTCCGATTTATCTTTTTTCTTTTTCTCCAATAGTCCCTGTTTTTTAAGCTCTTCTCTCATCTGTTCTTTTTCCATAGCCGCAAGTGTCTTTTTCTTATTACCTCCCATGTGTTTATTTCACTCTAAACATATTAAAAACTTTTTCGAAATATCTTTACAAAATATAAAATTTTAACCTAACGGAGTTAAGTCTTCTTCCCTGAAAGTAAATCAAAACTTTGATTTTATGATAAAATTGTCACCTTTCTGTTTTATGTTGCTGTTTTCCTTAAATCAGTTATAAACTTTTAAGCTAGTTAATCGAACAAGCTGATTTCCTAAATTATCCTAAATTTTTATCATTAATTGCAAAATACATGATTGTGAACTAATAAGCTGATCCCTTTTCTTTTCTATTATCTTCGTGCAAACAATGTTACGTAGTGTCAGTCCATTTTAATGGTTACAGGTTTTTTGAACATGTCAACATCTTTTTTAATAATGAATTAGTTATACCAACATAGGGTTCTTTTGCTTGAGGTTGTTCCTTACTGTTAGACAGGTTTAAAAACATGCATTACCCATGATTTATTCAATATTTCATTTTAATGTATAATGCGCTTTAACATTATTAGGTAGCAGGACTGTGTATAACTTGCATAAACGTTAAGAAGCCTTTTTATACTAAAAAATTTTAAACCGCTGTAAACGATGGGTAGTTCATTCTTAAACAGATTAAAATTTTTATAGTGTAGTTTTTAATTTATTTCCGTAGTGAAGGAAAGATCGCCATTAAAAATAGCGGCAACAAAAGGTTATGTTACACTTATTAAAGGGCATCCTGGTACAGGTAAAACTCTTTTTTCTTTATCTGCTAGCGCTTATTTTGGAAAGATAAAATACATATCCTATTCAGAACCCGAAAGCTATATAAAAGAAAAGCTAAAAAATACAACTAATAAAAAAGTTGAGCTTAAATTCTTAAACGTGATAGGTAATAGCGAAATAGTTATTTCTGAAATTTTGGATGGTCTTAAATCGGGGTACCTAGTTATAATAGATTCTATCAATGGACTTCTAGAAAACTTTAAGGAAAAAAGGCCCATAGAACAGATCCTTTACGGTTCTTCTAAAGCCAAAAATGGCACCCTCATGATGATATATGAAGGAGAATCGGAAAGCGAAGCCGATTACATTTCAGATGCAATTTTGAACTTTGGATATACAGAAATAAAAGGAAGAAAAATAAGGAGCATTAAAGTAATAAAAGATAGAAACTTTCCTGTAAGAGAAGCGCCTTTTCTTTTTACAATCGTAAACAACAAAATCAAAGTTTTTAATACTTCATTAAAATTTAAATTGGATAGCCTTAGCGCTATTAAAAGGGTTGATATGCCTGAATCTCCATATAAGATGCTCGAAGAATCAGATGTTCTTGTGAAAGTTTCTAAAGAAGTCCACAATGAGTTGATAAAGCTCATGAAAGTATTTTTTGCGACGTTTTATAAGAAAAAAGGTATGAAAGTGTTATTAGAGCTTGCCGAGGAAGAAAATGAAGATTTTGTTAAAAACATTATTGTAAATTTGGCGGGTGAAAATTTTATTCCTATTTTTATTAAAAAACCTTATTTAAAAAGCTATGAAGAAGCTAAAGACTACCTAACGCAACTTGAAAAATATCTGGCTGATCAAGATTCAGGGATATTAATATCCGATACTATATCGGAAGAGGGTTTTGCAAGTTCAGAAGCTTCACTATATAGCAAATTTTTGCAAGAAAAGAACTGGATTCTTAAAAAGCATTTAATAAGAAAACTGACATTCTCATATGAGAATTATGTTTCAACAACCTTTCAGGAAAAATACTCCGATGCTATAAAGAGTTTTATAGATTTTTATGGAACTCTGGTATGGATTTCTGAAAAGCCCTTGGGTAACGCGTACGCTATAGAAGTAAAAAACGCGGGAGGATTTATTTTAAAAAATTATAAGCTTGTATAACGCTTTGAACAAAAGAATAAAATTTCTATTTTTGCTGTTCTTACTATCTCTTCTATCCCAGATGCCGCTTTCATTAATAAGGTTCTACGCTCCAATTTTTGCTGTTAAAATAGGGGCTACAGGACTTATCCTTGGCCTGATGGGATTTTCCTACGGCGTAGTTTATACATTTTCAGCATACATAATTGGCAAAAAATCCGAAAAAATAGGTTATATAAGATCTTTAGAATTTGGTTTAATTTTTTATGCATTAATAATATTATTGTATGTCTTTGTCAAGATTCCTTATTTGCTGATACTGATAAGAGGATTAGAAGCGTTGTCGATGAGTCTTGTCTGGCCTTCTTTAGAAGCGTTGTCAAAATTTTTTGATAATAAAAAAGCATCTACAGCGATGTACACAATAGGCTGGTCTTTTGCTTCTACAATAGCACCATATTTAGGTTCATTATTTACTTTAATTCTTGTTTTACCTTTTATAATAGCGTCAGCTTTTTCCCTTCTTGGAGGAATTTTAGCAATATACTTAGAACCTCTAAAGTATGAAGAAACAAACGTTATTTCAAAAATAGATTTAGGTAAAGAAATAATATTTCCAATTTTCTTTTATGGATTTTCGGTCTCAATCATTTATGCGTTTTATTCAGCATATGCAGGAATTGTGTTTGGTGTAAAGGGTTCAGGAATGATAATGTCAATTTCAAGCGTTTTTATAGTAATGGCTTTTCTTTCAGCACCTTTGTTTAAGGATGAACCAAAAATTGGAATAACATTAGGACTAGGACTTCAGGTCTTTTATGTTATTCTTTTTGTTTATAAAGAGTTTTTCCTGCAACTTGTTTCGCTTTCTTTAATTTTTTACGGTTCAGGGATTATATATTTTTATGTTCTTTATAAAATAATGTTTACAGAAATTAAAGGCCTTGGCATAAGAACAGGAATTTTTGAATCAAGTATAGGTGCTGGGTATACTTTGGGGCCTTTAATAGGTGGCCTCGCTTCTTTTTATGGGTTTGATTATATATGGCTAGTAGCTTTTATTGCAGCTATAGTTTTTTTATTATTTTGGGTTTTAATAAAATTCTTACCATTAAAACGCGCTTAAACGATAAAAATGCAAATAAAAATTAAAAAGTCAAATAATAAGGTGTCTTACATCCTCACCGCCTTAAAGGCGATTGTTCCTTTAAGGCGGATCATAGGTTTGTGGTTTATCGCCTTCATCTTCATCGCTTCATAGCTAGCTGTTACCCACCCTGCTCCGCTCGTCCAGCGATAGACCACAGGCTGTGCCTTCAGCCATTTACCCTTATCCTTAACGAACTCGGTATAGGGAGAACCATCGTGTGGCATTCCCTTACGGGACACGCTTTAATATGCTTTACAAGGTTTTAGTATTTAAATTTTAGCCCGCCTCTAGAAGAGGCGAGGCTTTCGTTCATTTTGTAAAAAATTTATAATCTGGTCAAGTTAAATTTTTTCGTTGGTAAATGTTACTAAGTGATACTTTAAGCAGAAATTATATAAAATTAGATCCAGAAAGAAATAAAGAAGTTAAAATTTACGTATGTGGAGTTACCGTTTACGACTATAGCCACGTAGGTCACGCGCGAGTTTTTATAGTCTTTGATGTATTAAGGAGATTACTGCAAAAGAAAGGATTTAAAGTGACTTATGTTCAGAATTTTACAGATATAGATGATAAAATCATAAACAGAGCCAGAGAATTGGGCACAAGTTATAAAGAAGTTTCTGAAAGGTTTATCAAAGCATACCTAGAAGATTCAGATGCATTAAACCTTCTGAGGGCAGACCTTTACCCAAGAGCAACAGAACACATTCAAGATATAGAAGAGTTTATAAAAGGACTGATCGATAAAGGTCATGCGTATATTTCTAGTGATGGGGTTTATTATGACGTTAATTCATTTAAAGACTACGGTAAACTTTCAAAGATAAAAAAAGAAGAACTTATAGCAGGAGCAAGGATAGAAGCTAACGAGAATAAGAAACACCCTTTGGATTTTGCATTGTGGAAAAAATATGATGAAGAACCTTATTTTGAAACAGCATTTGGAAAGGGAAGACCGGGTTGGCACATAGAATGTTCCGCCATGATTCGTAAAAACTTGGGCGAGACGATCGATATTCATGGTGGTGGAGAAGATCTAATATTTCCACATCATGAAAATGAAATAGCTCAAAGTGAAGGATTAAGCGGTAAACCATTAGCTAAGATATGGATGCACGTTGGCTTAGTCAAGTTTGGAAAAGAAAAAATGAGTAAAAGTCTTCATAACGTCGTATATATAAGAGATTTTTTAAGAAAATATGGACCGAATACTTTGAGAGTTTTTTCGCTTAGTTCCCATTATAGGGCTCAGTTGGAATTCAATGAAGAAAAAATAAAAGAAGCTATTGAAAGCTGGAAATCAATTGAAGATGCTAAATATAGCTTAATGCAGACTTTCGACATAAGCTCTGACGTAGATGTGGCTGATATAAAGAGAGAAATAGACCTTGCATTTAAAGATCTAGAAAATGACTTGAACACGCCATCAGCCTTAAACCATATGTTAAGGGCGTCAAAGATCATAAACAAACTTTGGGCATCCTTAAAAATTTCAGCAGAAGTTTCAGATAAACTAAAGGAATTTCAAGATCTGTTCGAAGTATTTGGGTTTAAACTCACGGAAACTACATCTAAAGAAAGAGAAATGATAGAGGAATTAATTGTAAAAAGAAATAGATTAAGACAAGAAAGAGATTTTAAAAATGCAGATGCTATAAGAAAAACCTTGCTAGAGTATAAAGTAAAGCTTATTGATACTCCTTTAGGAACTTTTTGGAGAAAAGTTGAAGTTTTATGAAAATTTTTAAACTTTTATTATCTTGCCGTACCGTCCTAGATTAAGTCTTTTTTCCTTTTTAAAGTTGCTTACGTAGCCGTTGATGATCTGAACTTTATCGCCTACGTTTACCATATCTATTTGATCATTCCATAAAGTTAGTATTATGCTTCCGCTTTCATCTTCTAAAACAGCGTCTGCTACGTTTGCATCTCTACCATCCCACAGTTTTACTGTTTTAGGTTCAGATTTATTTACTACTTTTCCCTCTACCTTAACTCTCGCGCTTCCAATCGAAAGATCTTTTATTTTCAATGTTATTTATTGCTTATAACATCTTAAAAAATGTTAGGTTAAATCCATATGACACGATGCGAAAAACAATTACACTATTAAATAAGAACAAATTCTATTCGTTTGTTATGTGAACCTTTGTTTTCAAAGTTAGTTATCTTTATGCTCCCTATTTCTTTTATGTTTTTAACGTGGGTTCCCCCATCCATCTGAACGTCTAAACCAACAATTTCCACAACTCTGACGATTTCAAGTTTTTTAAGAAGCTCCTGTCCTGGCTTGGTTCTTGCTATATCAGGGATGCTTTCTGCCTCTTTTTTTGATAAAAATTTTATAACCACGTCTCGACCGTTTTTTATTTCGCTGTTTATCATATATTCAATTTGCGGGATCATGTTTTTGTTCAAACCAGGATAATCGATGTCAACCCTCGCTTTATCAGCATATATTTGTCCGCCAGTCAAAAACGCTTTACCGAAATTTTTTCTCATCACAGCATCAAGCAGGTGTATAGCCGTATGGTATTTCATGTAAGTGTATCTTTTGTCCCAGTTCAGTAGACCTTTGACGTTTTTCCCTACGATATTCAAAGATTTTTCTTTGTTTATATAATGTAATACAACTTCTTCTCTTTTTTCTACCTTTTTTACTTCAAATTTTGTCAAGCTATCTTCTAGTTGGAGCCAGCCCTCATCATTAGGCTGTCCACCCCCACCTGGGTAAAATGCAGTTCTGTCAAGAACTACATAATCTCCAAAATCTTCTAGAACCTTTGCTGTAAAATCTTTTATGTAAGAATCTTGAAGATATAAAAGCTCGGTCAACTTAAATCTCTTGACTCACCAGGTTTTAATATTAAAACCTCAGTAGAAGGTCGAAGTTTCTTTACTTTTTCGGCAAAAATAGAAGGATCTTGCTTGATTATATCAAAAGTGTTATAATGCATTGGTATGGCATATCTGGGAGAAATTAACTGGACGGCTACTGCCGCTTGTTCAGGGTTCATTGTGAAGAAACCTCCAATCGGAAGAAGGGCTACATCTGGACTGTAAACTTCTCCGATTAGTTTCATATCTCCAAACAACCCTGTATCACCCGCATGATAGATACTTAAGCCGTTTATGTTAATTATCGCCCCCGTAGGAGAGCCATGTGTAGAGCTATGAAATGCTTGCGTCAGGTATACATATAAATTGTTTTTTAAAACTAAAGGACCGCCTATGTTCATCCCTATGGATTTTCCCCCTTTTTCACTTATATAATTAGCAAGTTCGTAAACGCTTATTATGGGAGCCCCTGTCCTTTTTGATATTTCTATGGCTTCGCCTAAATGATCATTATGATCATGCGTTACAACGATATAATCAGGCTTGACTTCTTCTGGCCTAACTGGAGAAAGAGGGTTTGTTAGCCAAGGATCTATCAATATATCACTACCTTGACCTTGTATTTCAAAAGCTGCATGGCCTAGCCACCTAATCTTTACTTGCTCCATAAATTAAATGTAAACATGAACATTTATAAATTCTTTCTGACATCCTCCCCGCTTTAAAAGGCTATTTCTTTAAGGCGGATCATAGATTCGTGGTTTACCACCTTCATCTTCATATCTTCATAGCTAGTGGTTGCCCACCCCGCTTCGCTTGTCCAGCGATAGACCACGGGCTGTGCCTTCAGCCACTTAACCATATCCTTAACGGACTCGGGGATATGTAGAATGTTAATTGCCCCATTCAGATCAGCGTTTATTACCTTCCCTGTGTTAGGACACTTGAACAAGCCTCTTTCAATCTTTACGTCTTCGTGAATTTCCCCACACAGGGAACACTTCTTAGATGTATTTTCTTCATACACAAGCTTAACCTTTATTTTGTATTCTTGTGCAACATCCTTGATTCGGTTTATTATTGATAAATAACTCCAGAAGTTTGTATTTCTTTCGTTTCCTTTAATCTTGTACCTGTCATTTCTTATCAGCAAAAACAGGTTATCTTTCTTTTTGTGAAGTGGTTTTGGTTTCATCCACTTGGGCAATTCATTTTCTTTCTTCTTTTTGCTTAGCTCGAAAAAAGATTTCCATGCAGAAGCGTTCTTTCGCGTTACTTGCTGAACGTTAGCCCCGCGCAACACAGCCTTATATTTTTCATAAACGACTTTTTCTGTTTTATTAAAATCTACATGCTCGTGCTTTTTGTACTGCTCAAGCCTCAACTTATTAACCTCGTTCCAGCAATCAACGAATGACTTTCCTAGAGCCTTTAGTTTAGCTTTTGTTTCTTTTCCTGCAATGATGCGCACCGTGTTTGATGGGCGCAAGCTTTCGTTATTTTATGCTAATTAAGATTATAAATACTTAAGCCTTTTTCATGAGAAAACACGTTAGCAAAATATTTCAGCATCCACGCCTCTAGAAGAGGCGAGGCTTTCTTTCGTTTTGTAAAACGATTAAATTATTACTTAAATGCAATAAAAAATACATTAAGTAAAGTTTTTATACTGCATAGCTAATATTTCTAGCATGGTAAACAGGATAGACCTGAAGCAAGATGAAATGCCAGATTACTGGTATAACATACTTCCAGACCTCCCTGAACCTTTACCATCTCCAAAAGATGTTACAGGAAAATCGTTTGAAACGCTTCAAAAGGTTCTTCCATCAACCGTTTTAAAGCATGAGTTCTTAACGGAAAGAAAATTAAAAATTCCAGAAGAGCTTATTGAACTTTATCACCAAGTTGGAAGGCCTACTCCAATAATAAGGGCAAAGAGGTTTGAAAAATTTCTTAACGCTCCAATAGAGATCTACATGAAGATGGAAGCGTATACTTTTTCTGGTTCACATAAAATCAACAGCGCCCTCGCACAAGCTTATTACGCAAAGCAAGATGGGGTTTCATTCGTAACAACTGAAACTGGAGCAGGACAATGGGGAATAGCCGTGTCTCTTGCTGCAGCTTTAAACGGTCTAAAGGCAAAGGTTTTTATGACTGGATCTTCTTATTATCAAAAAACTTATAGAGTTACTTTGATGAAAATGCTTGGAGCTGAAGTCTATGCAAGCCCCAGCGAGCTAACAGAGATAGGCAGAACACTTTTAAAAGATGAGAAAAATCGTTATGGTTCGTTAGGTATAGCAATAAGCGAAGCTGTAGAGTACGCTTTAACGCATAACGGGAAGTATAATGTGGGAAGCGTCGTAAACTCAGACATAATGTACAAAACGATTGCCGGAAATGAAGCGTTAATACAACTGGAAAAGGAAGGTATTGTTCCTGACTATATAATAGGTGCTGTTGGAGGTGGCTCGAACTATGCTGGTTTGGCCTATCCTTTTTACGGAAAATTTAAAAACAAAATCAAGTACATAGCAGCCGGTTCTCTTGAGGTACCTAAAATGACAAAGGGTGAATACAAATACGATTTTCCAGATACAGGTAAAATATTACCTCAGCTGATGATGTATACTATAGGAAACGAATTTATTCCTCCTCCAATCTACGCGGGCGGGTTAAGGTACCATGGCGTTGCGCCAACATTAAGTTTATTGATGAAAAACGGAATAGTAGAAGCAAGAGATTACGACCAGGAAACGGCTTTCAAGTTTGCAGAACTTTATACGAGAACCGAAGGTTACGTGCCGGCTCCTGAAACAGCTCATGCACTACCTATAATCAAAGAAATAGCGGAACAAGCTAAAAAAGAAGGTAAGAAAAAAACGGTATTAATGAGCTTTTCAGGTCATGGATTGTTGGATCTAGGTTCTTACGCTACAATGTACACTTAACGTTGTATGTAAGACATTATTTTTTAATTTAAATTTCATATTTTTTAATAAATGGTTATACTCTTTACAAAACTGATTTGTTTAATTTTTGGAATAAGATCTCCCTGTATTTGTCCGTCTGTAATTATGTAAAGTTTTGGTTCTTCATAAATATCTGGATCTTCAGCAATGACTTGCTTGATACTTAACTTTGCAGATGAGATCAAAGATGAAACAGCAGCAACAATACCCTCTTCTTTAGGATCTTTTGCTGTAATTTCTATCACGCCATAGCCAAGTTCAGAAGCAACAGAAATCATGTTTACTGTTGTCTTTAGTTTTGAAAAAACATTAGATAAAAAAGGATCTGATGATATTTCTTTGACTAACGATTTTACTACTCTTTGATCCACTTCTGCGGCCCTTGCTATTGAAACATAGGGAATCTCTATGTCGTTACAGTATATCGATCCATCTTTAATAGATAGACCATAAGAAATTAACTTTTTAATTAACTTGACCTTAGCGGGTTTATCTTTATACCTTTCTAGTAATATTTTCATAAATGAAACCAATTTTGCCATAATTTAGCTTTCATTATATTTAAGTTTAGCTGATATGCTGTTAACTACCTTGACCATGTGGTTTCAGCTTTCAATCTAATTCAGAAATACTAGCAACCGCAACACTGAGTAAGCTTGTATCAACGTTCGGAGCCATATTTGGGTAGGTATTCTAATTTTCTCAAACCCGTAAATTTATCAGCTTTGTAAGTTGGCTATCTTCAACTTGCTAAAGCGAGTTTTACTTCCTTAATCCTCGTTAGGTTAAATAAAGGGTAAAATTTAAATCTAAACAGTAGATAGTCATTTATGCCCGCGGTAGCTCAGCCTGGTAGAGCTTCCGGCTGTAGAGGCCTGCAGAGGCTGGCCTTATCAGCATACCAGGCTCACAGATACCGGAGTGTCGCAGGTTCAAATCCTGCCCGCGGGATCATTAATGTTGATTAACACATTTCTTAATCAAAGTTAATTTTTCTGTTGGTTAAACTGAAGTTATAACAATAGCCTAAGTGGAATGGTACAACACATTTTACGTTGGAAACATGCTTATAACATAGAACCCATAGAACCTTTTAAAATGCCTCGCTGCCATGATTCTTAAGAAAAACTCAAAAATAATGGACGAAGTGGTTAAATTGTTTGTTGCTCGGCCTATATTACTTGAAACCTCTACTAATTCAGAAGAAATCTATAAAGAACTCTCTATCTTGAAAGTTTTTTATTTGAAGTTCGATAAATAAGTTACAAACTTCGCCCCTTCTAGTGTTAGATAAAAACTTTTAATCTAAAAATACCATCTTGTTGTAAGATGCATTCCTCTGGTCAACTCAGCAGATAAGGAGCAGTAGTTGATTTCTCCTATAATACAAAAGGATTACATCTACGAAGTTAAGTATACAAATAAATTGCAGTAAATAATTATGACTGGAATTATTCTACACAAAACAAAGAACGCACGGTATGCTTGTGAAGGTAGGCTTTGAAGAAACTGAAAATTGAAAGAAGAGCAAGCATATTATTTACGATAAAAAGAAAAACATTCAAGTCGAATTCTCGAGGGGAACAAAGTAACTTCATTGAGTTAGGCATCAACGTTTTAGCAAACGTAGACACTGAGCTTGTAATAAAGCCCAAGGAAAATTCAAGCTAAAATGGGATCTTATACAAGGCAAGGTTTGCAGGTTAAAATTACATTTTCATAATTGAAAAAGGATTACATTGAATTCTTTACATTTTTTATTAATATTAGAACGATCAAAAAATATTGGCCGAAGGTTATATTTACTTCATGGTGGATGCTTAATAGTTCAACAAACACGTTATATAAAAAGAAAGAATACGAATACAATTATACATTATGTAACAAATGAGCTCTAAGAAAAACCGCTCATCAGCTCCATTATAAAGTAGGACTTTAGTTTCTTAAGTCCATAAGGTTAAACTATTGCTGGGCGCATTAAAACAAAAGACATATTATGCTAAAAATAACATTTAGATTGGTATGGAAAGGCCTAACGTTATTCTGATCATTCTTGATACGCTCAGAAAAGATGGTCTTAGCTGTTACAATAATAAAGTCAGGACCCCCTTTTTTGAGAGCTTCTGTTCTGAAGCTCAGTTTTACAGAAACGCTATAGCTCCTTCTCCATGGACTGTGCCTTCATCTGTATCTTTTTTTACAGGGAAATACGCTTCAGACCATGGAGTTCATGAAGAACTTAAAGGAAATGTTTACCCCAACGTTTATGAGAAGCTTAAAAATTACAGTGGTGAGCTACTTGCAGAAAGGTTAAAGAAAAAAGGGTACAACACTTTAGGAATAACCTCCAACGACTGGATAGGCCCAGGAACAGGGTTTGACAGGGGGTTTAACGCATATATGTACAACGCAGGCCCAGTTGACACACTAATTAATAAGATCGAAAAGGAGTTAAGGCCTGAAATAAGAAAGTACGGAAGTAGTTTTTACGAAATAGCTATGAACGCTATTAAAGGAAAAATCAACGGTTTTAGTTTTTTAAAAGATTATCTTTACTACAGAAAAATGAACAAAAACCTGGAGGACATGGGCTATCCTGAGAATAAAGATGGCGGAAACATAGTAAACATACTGAAGAACATTTCGCTCGAACAGCCTTTCTTACTTTTTCTTAACTTTATGGAAGCGCATGAGCCTTACAGAACGTTATACAGAAAAAGGAAAAAATACGCGAGCGTAGGTTTACTTATCACTGCACTCTATCTTGAAGGTAAGCTGAACTCGGATCTGATTTCCGATACTTTAAAAGATTATTATAATGAGTCATTTTTCATTGACAATTTTGTTTCAGAGATAATACAGTATATCAAGGAAGAAGGCGTTTTCGATAATACGCTCTTTATAGTTACTTCAGACCACGGACAAGCGCTGTTTGAAAAGGGCTTCTTTGGGCACGGCATATTTCTTTACGATGAAATCATCGAAGTTCCACTTATAATAAAATACCCTAAAAATTATAGACCAATCAAAGATGATGAGAAAAAATACTTTAACATCAAGGACCTCTTTGGCCTTATAGACGAAATTACTGATGGCGAAAATCCCGAAGATATGCAAAAAGATATTAGCTTCTCAGAATCCTTTGGGTCAAACGTACAGGTTTCTGCTCTTTCTGTGCTTAATGAAAGGCTTAAAAGCAAGCTTGAAGAGCTTGTAGCTCCAAGAAAAGCCGTATATAAAAAAGGTTACAAGTTAGTGGTAAACGGTATATCAGGCGATGTGGAGGAATTTAAAAAAGGGAAAATAAATAAAGATCCTAAGGATGAAAAAGAAATTTTTAACGAAATGCTTGACGAGCTTTACTTTTTTAAGGGAAAAGAAAAGTTTAAACTTCCTCAGAGATTATAAAATCTTATAGTTCTTTATCAACTAAAAAGTGCAAAAGATCCTTCTTATTTACACTATCCACGATGCCGTATTCAACATTTTTAAAATTTGAATAGTTTGTGTACTTATGGGTAATAGGGCGGTAGCAAAGATCCAACTTCTTCTTTAGTAAGAAATAAGAGGTACGTGAACACACATAGGGAGGAGGTGGGAATACAGTAAGCGTTCCCCATGAAGTCTTCTTCGGCGTGTAAGTAAGTACTTCGAGACAGGAGCGGAAGGCTTCCGATGAACTTGTGAGGGAGTTGCATAAAGCTGTGAAGCCAAAGCTCTACGCGTACGATAGGTATGCTATTGCGTACCTACATGCGCCTACGTAGAGCAAACCCTGATTTAGACGTGAACAACAGCCAATAGCCTATTACCATTTTCATTATTTTTTTTAAGTTAGGGCCATCAGCATGCTGAAATTTTTCACTTCAGTTATCGAGGTTTCCATATAACACTCGTGATCAGTGCCAATGATTTACAGAATATCTTTTATCCAGCTAAATAGGTGCATTTAACTTAAACCCATAACTTTAACATTATGCAAATAATAATATTGGCTTAATCAATTCTGAAATCTGATAATTTGATGATGAAACTGATTCAAATGGTCGCAAAAAGGGTACTATAAACGGTGCCATAACGCTAAAAATTATCCCGTTTATTGTGGAATTTATAGCATACGTGGTGCCTAAAGTTACACTAAAAAGTCCTAAGGTTGTGTCCATTAATGTGGCCCCACCTACAGCTATCAGGTCTTCTGGATTTTTCCGAGCCTTAAAAGAAAGGGGATGAGAATAAACGATAGCTCTTCTCTGAAAAGTTCACTAGAAAGGCAATTATGCTTGCACCTTGGTTCAAAATACTTTGCGACGAGCTGTCCATCAAGTTGGTACAAGCCGAAAACTATGAAAAAGAAATGTTCAACGGTTTGAAAAATAGTATGTATATTATGAGGAAAGAGGCCAAAAATCCTACCAAAATTGCTGTTGAAACTGAAAACATCACGCCTTTCCATACTTTAAAAAAAATGAATTAAGAGCAAGGATGTTTTCTATCTTTATTCCTTACAAGAAATATAAACAAAAAGAGCTCAATATCCAGGATTAAATCGGAGGGAACGCTAACTTTTATATAGAAACCGAGAAAATATCCCAGACTCAACGAAATAAGGTAAACTAATTCTCTAATGTCTACGTTTTTGCTTTTGATGAAGCGGAATCTCTCCTTCCGGAAAAATCCTAATGCTATATGTAAACAGAACTGTAACTGAAGTGGCTATTAAAGATAAAAAAGGAATATTAAGAAGGTCTTCATGTAAACCTCTACTGCGTCCCAATAGTAAATCGTTAATTATAAGGATCATCACAACTACTTTATTAACTGTTGCGTGAGGCATAAAAGCCTTTAAACGGCCAAGCGCTATAGCTAGCAGGTATACGGCAACAAGATAAAAATAAAACTACATAATCAATTTCCCAGGAAATGATTTTAAAACTTTTATTGATGTAAAGTTAAAAGAATTTTATGCAAAAGGTCTTGATTTCATTCAGATTCTTTAATGAATGGATAAAGTTTCTGAAAGATAATGGACTCGAAGTTAAAGCCTGGGACTCTCCTGTTCCTCCTTCAAAGATATGGATAAAAGAAAACATCAGTGATGCTGACGGCTTGCTCTGCAGTCTTGTGAACAGGATAGATCGCGAAGTCATAGATGCGGCCAAAAAGCTTAAGGTCATAAGTACTTTCAGCGTTGGATATGATCACATAGATGTAAATTACGCTAAATCGAAGAAAATCAGGATAGGTTACACCCCCGAGGTCCTTACAGATGCTACAGCTGATCTGATATTTGGGTTGATCCTTGCTGTTGCCAGGAGAATAGTTGAAGGAGACAGGTTAATAAGATCTGGAAAATGGAACCAGCCTTGGACTCCTGATTTTATGCTTGGAACAGAAGTCAACGGTAAAGTTCTTGGGATAGTTGGAATGGGAAGGATAGGTAAAGCGCTCATAAAAAGGGCTAAAGGTTTTGGTATGAAAGTAATTTACAACAGCAGGACAAAAAAGGATGTTGACGCAGAATTCGTTGACCTTGACTATTTGGCTAAAGAATCAGATTTCGTCGTTCTCGCTGTGGACCTTAACCCAACAACATATCATATAGTAAACAAGGATTTTATTGAAAAAATGAAAAGGAGCGCTTTCCTGATAAACGCCTCAAGGGGTAAAGTTATAGATGAGACGGCTTTAACTGAAGCTTTAAAGTTAGGTAAAATAAGGGGGGCTGCTCTGGATGTTTTTGAAGAAGAACCAATAAGCCCTGACAATCCACTTATAAAGCTGGAAAACGTTGTGCTAACGCCTCACATTGGAAGCGCGACGTATGAAACAAGGCAGAAGATGGCTGAAGTTTCTGTTAAAAACTTATTAGCAGGAATAAAAGGAGAGCAAATGATCTACGAGCTTTAATCTTGCAGGGCTAAGAGGCTGAAGATCCTCTTTCGTGAGCTTTAGAGAGCCACTTATAATAAAGATTTTTTCATTTGAACCGCTAAAGGAATTTATTTGCTTCCAAAACTAAAGAAAAATTCCAAGAGCAGGGAGGAAGAAGCAAACGCTGTTCAGGAGAATCTTGCAGGGTTCTACTGCTTCTTTTTACGCTCTAAACTAGAAAGGAGCATATACAAATTACTGAAGCTCAAAAAGACAAAAAGAGTCACCATAAACATGGTAACTCTTGCAAAAGGTATTTGGTGATCTATCAGATCTTTTAGGGGAAACTTAAATGCCTTGAAGAGGAAGGCTAGCACTAATGTTAAGAATGTTTGTTAAGACTAATAGCTTATGGCTGTCCTGTGAGTTAAAAATGAACACGTCTAAAAAAGAGCTCACTTGCACTTGTTGCAACTCTACGTTAGACAAAAGCATAGCTTCAGTTTAGTTATTCTAAAGGATAGGCTTTCACATGGAATTTAGGGAATACGCCCTTGCATGAAAACGCCTCTGCGATGTTGGAATACTTTGCAAAGAATTTCTCACGTAAGCTTAAGCTTATCGATGAACTGTTAAACGCAATTAATGTTAGGCCTGTTCGCAAGAGTTTATCATTCTAACATAGTATATTTTATCTCGCCAATCTTTGTTGTCCTTATAAAAGTTCCATGTTTCAGCACTATACCTCTTAGAGAAGCATAAATAGCAAATGGCACAAAAACGAAGTACAGTATTTCAGAAAAAAGAGCATAAATGTAATTCAAACCAATCTTTGATGCAGAGGATGTCATCGTTACAATGCCCGAAAACATTATGAAAGCCGTAAAAAATAATATTATCGGCCTTAATTGTGGTTGATTAAAGTAAATATATCCTCCTGAGATCATCGATATTATGAGAGCAAAAGTTATGAAAGGCGTAAGCCCCGTCATTACTAGATCGACTTTATTCGCGAAAGGCATGTTACTCTGTATTATTTCATTAATATTTTTTAAAGTTGATCTTATCATTCCTTCATTCCACCTCACGTACTGATTTATAGAATCTTTGAGGTTAAATGGAACCTCACACTTTACAGCTATGTCAGGAGCATAAGCTATCTTGTGACCGTCTTTGGCGAGCCTTAGGGTCAATTCCCAGTCCTCTCCTATATCTTCATTTAACCTATATTCTTTTAGAAGAGCTGTTTTTATGATAAAATTGCTGCCGGTTAAAGTAACGGGCAAACCTATATAAAATTTTGAAGGCTGTTCTATCAGCTGATAGTAGCTCTGAATTATTGAGTTCGCCTTTGCTATTTTGTTATATTCTGAATTTATCACGGGGAGCTGAACGCCCTGTACAGCATCGTATCCTTCCTGAATCCTTTCAACAAGCCTTGTAAGCAGATCAACGGGGGCTATGCTGTCAGCATCTAACAGCACAGTATACTCAGAAGAGGGATCTGCATAGTTCAACGCATTATTTACTGCACCGGCTTTCCATCCTTTTCTGTTGTCCCTGTGAACAACCTTCAACCTGTGGTCTTTAAATTTTGAAATCTTTTCACGCGTGCCATCTGTTGAATCATCAGCAACTATAACTTCGAAATTTGGATAATCAAAGGATAGAACATTTTTTAAAACCCTTTCAATTGTATTTTCCTCGTTATAAGTTGGAATTATTACGGTAACCTTTGGGGCCTTGACCGGCTTCAGGCCCTTAAACCTGTATTTTTTTAAAAACTGAATTATTGAAAAAGCATATGGTCTGATCGTGAAATACAATATAAAAGCTGTCGAAACAGCGTATAAAACAATGGCTGTTAAATTCATACTATCAGTATTATTAAAATAATATATATACATTTGACTCTGACATCCTCCCCGCATTAAAGGCGATTGTTCTTTTAAGGCGGATCATAGGTTCGTGGTTTACCGCCTTCATCTTCATGACTTCATAGCTAGTGGTTGCCCACCCCGCTCCGCTCGTCCAGCAATAGACCACGGGCTGTTTCATCAGCCACTTACCCTATCCTCATTGGACTCCAGAATATGTAGAGCCTTCTTGAAGTATTCCTTACGGGACACGATTTAATATGCTTTACAACGTTTTATTACTAAAATTGTACCCCCAATAGAAGAGGCGAGGCTTTCGTTCGTTTTGTAAAAAGCTCAAAAATTTGCAAAATCTATACCTTTAATAAAACGAATGAGAAACCCCGCCATTTATGGCGGGGAGGAGGTCAGATTAAATATCATGCGGCTCATTGTGAGCTATGGGGTCATCATGTTTCAGACATCCCCAGAGATATTCATAGCCGCAATTTATTTTTGACATATTTTTGAATTTAAACTTTCTCATAAACAGGGTTTTGTCTATAAATTTCATAATTTAATCGTTAAATAAGCTAATGCAATGCCTTTCCGTGATGCTTGTTTGCATTGCAACAGATTAATTGTTGCAATGCTGCACCTTTTATTTGCCTTTTTATGAGCCATGGCGTTAGCTAGCAACCATCTTTGTCTTTTATTAATATTATATGGTATACAGGATATTGCATTCCAAACTGCTGCTTACATACAGCTTCTAAAACCTTATTATAAAATATCTTGACCTTATATGAAAGATCAAGAACGTCCATATTAAGCAAAAGCATAACAATTTTCTGAATTCATCATACTTCTTCCAGCCCCTTGGCATTGACTTACCATGGCTTTTGCCCAACATAATCAGCCTCAACTTAAATAGGGCTAGCTAACATTAAGAAGATAGCATATAGCATTGTTTTAGCGGAGATTTGTATGTGAAAATTTATGATCAAAACCAAATAAATAATGTTTTCCACATAAATTAAGAAAAATTACAATAAAGAACAAACTAATTTAAAATTTTTATAACAATATAATTTAAATAAATCAAAAAATATATCTATGGAAGAGATGAATATACTAGATCAAAAATTTGACGTAGCTGTAGTTGGAGCTGGTCCTGCAGGTTTAGCTGCTGCATACTATCTTGCCAAAAAGGGTTTCAAAACTGTTGTTCTAGAAAGAGGTAGAGAAATCGGATCCAAGAGCATTTATGGGGGCAGGATATACGCTGCGCCTCTTAAAGAGATTTACCCGAACTTTAACTCAATGCCTGTGCACAGATGGGTTAAAAAAGAAAGGATAAGCAT
>OFEH01000316.1_pt1 | contig 18092 bp, 11 predicted proteins | sample 1521031 | NCBI WGS metagenome assembly OFEH01 (sample SAMN05518350, study PRJEB24110) | hypersaline lake metagenome | isolation source: Grendel Spring, Yellowstone National Park, Wyoming, USA | place: USA:Grendel Spring, Yellowstone National Park, Wyoming, USA | collected 2011-11-16
AATGCTCGAACCAGCGCTTGCATATTTCGTTTGCCCGTTTACAGTAACGCTCCACGTTACATAGCTCGGAAGTCCTGATTCTGTGAACGTGTATGAATATGTCTGATACACATTGATTGTAATGCTTTTTGAAGCCGTGTCCCCGTAAGAGTCAGTCACTGTTACGGTCGCGGTATATGTGCCAGGATTGTTGTATGTATGCGTCGGGTTCTGTGAAGTGCTTGTGCTTCCATCTCCGAAGTTCCAGCTATAAGAGTATCCTCCTGAACCTCCCGATGCCGAAGCTGAGAATGAAACCGTTAAAGGTGCTCCTCCTGAAGTTGGATTTGCTGAAGCAGAAACGCTCAAAGGCGGTGGATTTACTGTAATCTGTACGATGCTCGAAGTTGCGGTTGCGCCTGTTACAGTGTCTTCAACCTCGACATACGCATCGTAAGTTCCGTATGAAGAGAACGTGTAAGTGAAAGTGTTTGACGATTGCCATCCAGATGAAGAGTAAGTTACACTTCCATAATAGAAGTCATATTCATAGCTTCCTGAACCGCCTGATGCCGAAGCCGTAAGCGTTACAGAAAGAGGTGCGCTTCCTGATGATGGATTAGCCTGTATTGAAACACTCGGGGTCGTGTAGAACGTAATGCTTTGTGAACCTTGGCTTGAGAATGAGCCCGTAGCAGGCTCACCAATATAACCCGACGGATTAATCACGCTCCATGAATAAGTCGTTCCTGTGCTGAACGTTTCAGTAAGACTTGTGCCTGTTGTCGTGTATGATTGCCCGTTTACTGTAACGCCCCATTTCGTTCCGCTCGGAAGTCCGCTTTCAGACCACGTGTATGAATACGTATTGCTTGACGCTGAAGATACTGTAATGGTTATCTGGTTGCTATATGCCATTGCTCCCGTTACTGTGTCTAAAACAGAAACTTCCGCAGTATAAGTTCCGCTTGAAGTGTATGTGTAAGTGTAAGTGTTTGAAGACTGCCAACTTGACCACTGATTATTCATGTACTCAAAGCTGTATTCAAAGTTTCCAGAGCCTCCTGAAACAGAAGCCTTAAATGTAACGGTAAGAGGTGCGCTTCCTGAAGTCGGGTTCACGCTTAGTGAAACACTCGGGGTCGTGTAGAACGTAATGCTTTGTGAACCTTGGCTTGAGAATGAACCTGTTGATGGCGTTCCAACATAACCAGTTGGATTATTCACACTCCACGAGTACGTCTTTCCTGTATAGAACGTTTCAGTAAGGCTTGTGCCTGTTGTTGTGTATGATTGCCCGTTTACTGTAACGCCCCATTTCGTTCCGCTAGGAAGTCCGCTTTCAGACCACGAATATGTGAATGAGGATGAACTGCTTGAGCTTTGCGAAAATGTTATATTCGTAGAACCTGATTTGCTGAATGTTCCTGATGCAGGCGAACCTGAATAGCCTGAAGGATTAATCACACTCCATGAATAAGTAGAGCCTGAAGAGAACGTTTCAGTCAAGCTCGAACTTGTTGTTGTATAGTTATTACCGTTTACCGAAACTCCCCACTGTGTCCCGCTCAGAAGCCCTGTTTCGCTCCACGTGTATGTGAATGTCGAGCTTGAAAGAACATAATTAATATTCACGCTCGCGTTCGTAGTCGCTGAACTTGAAGAAGGCGTTGCAACATAAACTTCCTTAACGTTGTGATTGTAAAACGTGACGCTCGTAGGTGAAATTTGCCAATTGTAAGTCCCGTACGGTAAGTAGAATGTTACTGTCGATTGAGTAAGAGTGTTTCCTGATTGCGATTGCCCGTTGCTTAACGTAATATTAAAGCCGATAGCAGAAGGGGCGTTTGTGCTTACCGTAAACTTCAGGTAATCAGAGTATTGATAGTTAGCAAGAACATAACCTGTGCCTCCTACAAACGCAACATATGTCGGATTGCTATTTGCAGAATACCATAGCACAAGCTGAAATCCTATGAAGTTCCATTGAGTAAATGTATAGCCTGTATTAGGATTGTCCGTAAGTTGTAGTTCTGTTCCCCGCGTTATATACACGGTCTGATTTTGCCCCGTGCTTACTGTTCCCGAAATTGCTAAACCTGTACCAGGAACATAAGCTGATCCAGAAACCACGCTCCATGAAACAGAACCGTCCGGCCCGGCGTTAATTGTTACCGCGTAAGCCTTTTGGTAGTTTATGGTTTCAGTCTGCCATTTATTGTATTCCTCGCTAATCGGGAAGCTTACCGTGTTCGTCGGAATGTAATAAATGCCGTTATAATACACGACACTGCCAGAAACCGTAGTGTTCGCATCGTTACCGTTCCAATACACGGTTACTGGTACACCAGCTGTGCTTTCCCATGATTGCCCTGCATATAAGGCATACCACGTTGCGCCACTAGGAAGACCGTTTTCCTGAACTTGTATTGCTTCTGGCGTAAATGGTACGGTTATACTTTCAGGCTCTGTAATTGTGTATATTGATTGATAATAGTATATCCCGCCTGTCTGCGTGTATCCAGAGCTTGTCGGTGTTATAGAAGGTGAAGTAACAAAATTCGGTTCAACTGACCAATAGTTAGCTGGGGCTCCGATAACTGTCAGCGAAGCGCCACTGTCTACCCAAGTGTTAGCAACACCGTTTGAGTTTGGCGCCGGTTCTACTCCGGTTGAATACGCGTATGAAGGAGTAAATGTCGTGATAACTTCATATTGCTCAACCCACGAGATGGTTTGTTGCGTGTTACCGCTCACGGAAATTGACCCGGATCCACCGCCGTAATAGCGCGTGTTGCTTGAAACATAATAGTATTGCGGGCCAGCTGTATACGTGAACGTTCCGTATGGAATGCCCGTGAATTCGATGGATTGGCTTGTTGTTGAAACGTTATTGCCATTTAAATCAACCCACCAAGTTGTTCCACTTGGCAAACCGCTTTCCGTGAATGTTACATTATATAGATGACCGCCGTATGTTATGTACACAGTTTGGCTGGAATTGTCGTTTAACGTTCCAGAACTTGGTGTGGCATTATATACTTCTTGGGAATTGTATATGTTTGCCACGCTCGTTGGCGAAATACTCCAGCTATAAGTACCTGGTGGCAAGCCTGTGAAAGTATGAGATGCCTCAAAATGAGTGCTGTGTGGTAGGTTTTCAATATAACCTGTCCATGAAGTTGAATAATCGTTAGGGCCGTTGAGCGTTAAGGTAAAGTTTAAAATAGTGTCATATGGAATTGTGACAACAAACGTCATTTGTGCTTGCGCGCTTGTAGAAAGTATTTCTGAAATTTGAGTTAAACCGGTATAGTCGGCTGGTGCAAACGTGTATTGGTATGGGTTTTGTCCGGTTGTGAACAATAAGTTGTTACGGCTATAGCCACCATAAAACGCGTATTGCTCAAAGTAATTACCGGGGTTTGGAACCGTATTAAACTCAACCGTTACACTTGATGGTAAAAGCACGCCTTGTGGAGATGTGATACCACTGTAAAGCTGTAAACCATCCCATGAAGGTACGCTAATAGAAACCGACCCACCTTGTGCAGTAACATAAGGAATATACACGCCCCAAGCCCACCCGCCGAGCTGTTTTACAAACGTGCCATTATAGTAGATGTAAAGTTCTTTGTTAGAAACACCACCGCCCCATACTGGGTACCCACCACCAATTGTTTGCACACCGGTGTAGAACCAACCCTGTGAATTTGTTGTTACTGTTACGGTTTTATTATATATTTTACCTGTGTTCGCGGATGTTACAAATACAACAATTGTGAGTTGCTGGTTAGCAAGTGGTACAGGGTCATTATACATCGCTTGTCCTACTATAGCAAACTCATAATTATAACCGGTATATGTGTTGGCCACGTCGTATGCCGTCAGTGTTGGGAATGAAATTGTTGACCCGAAGTTAGCTGTTTCCGTTATTGGGCTATTCATCGTTATTGTTGCGGGATTGTTTGTACCCGTGTAAGAGCCTGCCCCTGAACCAGTCCAATTAAGGAATGCAAAAACGTTGTTTGGCGTAGCGTTTATTGTTATTTGGCTTCCTGCATTATACCATCCCGAAGATGGAGAAACTGACCCGCCACTTGGCGGGTTAGCATTCATAGTTAAGTAGAACTGTTCTTGGTACGTCGCCGTAACAGAACCAGGCGATGACACCGTTATTGGCCCGCTTTGCGATGTGCTAAGCCCTGACGTGCTTGTCCACACGAAACGAATGCCTGACCCTCCTGAAACAGGAGAATACCATGAAAAACTTACTGAAGAACCAGGCGAAGCATAAATCGTTACTGGCAATTGTGAATAAGTATAGTTTTGTCCATTAACCGTCAAAACCGTGCCTTGTGCATTGTTATTAAGACCGTTAGCACTAAAAGTAATTTCGATATTAAAGTTGGCGACTTCTATTATTGGGCTGTTCATTGTTATTGTAGCAGGATTATTTGTTCCCGAGTATGAGCCTGACCCTGAGCCACTCCACGAAACAAACTGATAACCAGACTTTGCTGTTGCTGAAATTTGAACTTGCGTTCCAACATTATACCACGAAGAACCGCTCGGAGTAGTAGAACCAGCACTAGACGGATTCACGCTCATTGTAAGCTCATATTGTGTTATGTAATTTCCTATTACGCTTCCTGGTTGTGTCGGAGTGAACGTATCTGATTGCTTATTATCTAGGCCAGATGTGGAAACCCACACATACCGTGTTCCATTCGTTGAAACATAAACAGGCGAATTGAAAGAATAACTCACAGATTGCCCGTAATTCACAGGAATAGTCACGGGTAATTGTGAATAAGCGTATGACTTACCGTTTACTGTGAGAACAGTTCCTTGAGCATCTGAACCCAAACCCGAAACCCCGAACGTAATGTAATACCCAAATTCTGCAATTTCAGTAGTAGGTTTAGTAATTGTTAAAGTCAATGTATTGCTCGTGCTTGATTGCGTTCCTGCCCACGTGCTGAAAAAGTAGCCCTGACTTGCAGAAGCATTGAATGTTACCTTAGAACCGTAAGGAACAACGAACGAAGTGTTTGAATAATACGTCTTCCCGTTATAAGATGCCGTTGCAATCCCTCCGAACGTATTTTCAACTGTTACTTGAAATCCAAAAAGCGCTGTTTCATTAATAGGACTGTTCATTGTTACGGTTGCAGGATTATTCGTGCCTGTGTAAGAAATTGTTCCTACTCCATTCCACGAAGCAAACTGATAACCCGCGTTAGGACTTGCTGAAATCTGAACGCTTGACCCAGCATTATACCATCCTGACGAAGGCGATACCGACCCTCCGTTTGATGGGTTTGTGCTCATTGTTAAGTAGAATTGTTCTTGGTATGAAGCAACAACATCACCACCAGATGAAGTAACGTTTATTGTTCCGCTTTGCGAAGTTGAAAGACCGCTTGTTGAAACCCATACGAAACGCGTTCCAGTACCACCTGAAACAGGCGAATACCATTTAAATGTCACCTGTGTTCCAACAGGTGCAGATATTGTTACAGGTAACTGTGAGTAGGAATAATTTTGACCATTAACCGTCAAAACCGTGCCTTGAGCGTTACTATTTAACCCGTTCGCGCTAAAAGTAATACCTTCTTTTTCAACATAATTAGCAATAATTGAACCATTTGTTGTTGCAGTGAACGTTGCAGATTGAGAAGTTTCAAGCCCAGTCACATTGCTCAAAACGAATTGTATATTCGAGCTACCAAAAATTGGCGAATACCACTTATATGTTACTTGCGTACCATACGGTACTATTAGCGTGTACGGAAGCTGTGAGAAAGTAAAGTTTTGGTCAATAAAGAATGGGTCTATAAACAGAATAGAGCCTTGTGCAAGGCTATTTAGGCCGTTTGTCGCAAATTTTATTACAACGTTTTCAATGCTAAACGAAGCCGTTTCTTCAATGTTTGAATCCATTACCACAGTAGCTGGGTTGCTTGAACCCGTGTATGATTGAGTGCCGGAGCCCGTCCAACCTGCAAATTTATAGCCCGTGTTATGAGTTGCTGTAATTGTAACCACAGAACCAGCATTGTACCATCCTGAAGCAGGAGACGTGCTACCATCAGATGACGGGTTCGCATTCATAGTTAAGTAGAACTGCGGTGTTAGTGTGTATGTGGCGTTTGCCGAAAAGCTATCGTTACTATTGGCGAATATAGTTATTGGGACATTCCCGCTAAATACAGCATTAGGCGACACGGATGCTGTTACCGTAATAGGTTGTCCAATGCCACTGGTTTGTGAAGATAGCGAAACGGAAACGCCTTGTGGCGCGCTATAAGACCAATTAACTGTTTGTGGCGCAATATTAGAATATGCGGTTGCCGTAAAGGAAGTTGAGCTTCCTGCGTGAACCGTACCAGAATTAGGATTAAGCGAAATATAAAACGTGGATTTTAACACAGTTATGTTTAACAAAGTGGAAGTTTTGTAATAGCCATTATTTGCCACGAAACGTAATGAATAAGAGCCAGGTGGTGTTGTTCCGGGAACAAAAATAGTTACTGTTGAATTAAAATCAGGAGTTGAATAAGCCGGTTTTAAAGAAGCGGTAATGCCAGATGAAGGGGAGCTACCAAAATATGACAATGCGATAGTTTGGAGGGGAGACACGGCATAAACAGAAAGCACATCTGAAAACACTTGCCCTTGGTATACTGTTAGGTTATTTTTTGCAAAAGAAATAGAGTAATATGGACTTATACCTGCAGCATTTACAATAAACGGCACGCTTTCTCCGAACCCCATAGTAACAGCTAAGATAAGAACTACAAATGCCATTAATGTTTTATACGGTTGTCTCATGTCAGCATGGACGATACTTAGTTTAAAAAAAAGTCCAAACGCCACACTGTGCTTAAGTGCGTATAGCGTTTATTCACTGAATTGCCGTCGTATTCCACCACGGTGGTAATGGGGCATTAGTTGTTTTTACTAAATTCTTATACGGAAAATTCGGTGGAATTTCCTGTTTCCAAACAGGCCAATTAGGAATAGCAATCCAGATATGGGACGAATTCGCGGGTATTGTTATTGTTTCATAAGGCGGATAAGTGTTTTGCGTTATTGTAATAGTTTGCGCCGGGCCAACACCCAGATAAGAGAAGTTTTCAAACGTCCCGTTGCTCCACTGTGAATTTATAAATCCGTATGTAATTTCAATTTGGTTCTGCCCCGTGCCGTTGTAATGGAACAAATTATCCTGGATAGGTTGAAGAAAACGCACTTGGTAAACTTTACCAATTGCGTCCGGGTTAGTAAAATTAAATTCAACACCAGCCCACATATTCACGTAACTGAATGAAAATGGATAAATGTAGTTCGGCTTCTTTGACATTAAAGCCCCAGTCACGCCGTCATATGCCGCCCATATGTTTCCAATACCAGGCACATGAGCCAGAGGATACGCGCTTAGGCCACTTGTAGTGAATGTGAATGGACTTGGATCATAGACCCACCCTTCCAAAATGAAGCTCCCATTAGGAAAGACGTACGCGACCGCATAAATCGGCACAGGCAAAATTTTTCCACTTGGATGGTCAGATGAAGTGAACCACAAGTAGGGTGACTCGGCCGAAATGGCTAACACCCCAGCTAATATTCCACCAGCTACCATCCCTGCTATTAAAAACAGCACTATGCCAAAGAGTAATATTTTGTTCATGATATAATTAGGTAAACATTGCTTAAAAGCATTATCTTTTTCACTTCAACAAAACTTACGGTTTTGGCAGGAGCGGTTTGGTAAAAGTCTTCACGGCATCTGAAACCATTATTCCATAAGCTAGGAAATAAAGGTGATTGAATTTCGCGTGCTTATCTTTCTCGGGGTACAAATGCTTAAGGACAAGGTTGAACGCTTCCTTTTCACCGACGTCCTCAATCGATTTAATGTGCTCTCTGACAAGACCTAAAGCCGTGTACCGATGCCAGTTCTTGAAAATGGATAAGCTCAATTGATAATAATAATTATTATTAAAAGGGCTTTTTAAGAAACGGCCATCATGTAAATGGGCATCATAACCAAGAGCTTTTGAAATAAAAATTAAATCATTATAAAGCTTATAGTTCGTTGTAATTCCGACTGCAAACAAATCTTGTTCTTTGCGAAAATGGCCATCCCCGGCCAAGAACCCGTCTAATATACCTTCCAGAAATTTCAAAGAACGATTGTACACTTCGTTCTTCAAATGCTTATCATGAGATGTATGTCCTTCCGTATATTCTTTGATTAAGTGAATAAGAGATAAATCAAATGAGTAAAGGACATAACCGTTTTCGCTAACTTTGCAAGGTGTTGAAAATTTAAAATACTTTTGAACAATATCTATATAACCGCGTTCAAAGTCTGACTGCCCGATTGCTAGTTTCACCCGTTCTATGTCTGTCATATACTCCAAATATTCCTGAAGCGCCATCCCTTTCTGTTTAGCATACCCTTTTAAATGTGCTAAAGATTGTTTTGTATTTTTGTGTTTTCTGTAATGAAAAGTTCCCTCCGCGACAAAGAAACCGAGCGCAAAACCTATCTCCCATTCGTCCTGATTTCCTTCTGGAAGGTTCAAAGGGATGCGTGTTGAGAGTAAAATAGTATCATTACGCCTTGGGTTTTGTGTAACCTTTAACTCATTCACGTGTTTAAATTTTAGGTTTATTTCTTTTTCATTTTCTGAAAAAAGATGAGAACTGTATGCAGGAATTATTACGTCTTCAGAAATTTCTGCATAAAGCCTCGTTCTTGCGCCTGTTATTCGTTTCAAATGTTGCTTTCCATAACTTGCAACATCTTCAACTTCAACCCATCCTTTGTTTCCTCTTTCATCCAAAAGCGCCGGCACTTTGATTGCGCGCCCTTGCTTGTGTAACTCATAAAGTTCTCGCAATGCATAAACACCATATTTACCGTCAACCTCTGCAAATAATGGCGTTTCTCCACTAAGCGCGTTCATACTATAATAAACGCAAAATTTTGCAGGCTAACTGGCAGTGTTTACCTAACGCCATAAACTAAACTGTAAAAAATACTCTATTAGCACGCGGTTTTGGTTAAAGTTGTTTTGTAAAAAAACTTCACGGTAAAACAATTTCTTTGAAAGCTGAAACTTCAAAAGGCGCGCCCATCGGTATTGGCTTATAGCTATAAGTTACCGGCTCATAGTAAATAAGCACGCGACCCCTCGGCATTGTGCTGTAATTTCCAATGTCTTTCAATGTAACGGGCATCAAACCGTGCCACGAAACAATTATGGCCTGCCCCTTGTGTGCTTTCACGTATGAAACTGCATAAGCCGAATTTATAACCCCGAGCGTGCCGAAAAACACTGGTTGTGGCGGTGCGGGTTGTTTGTGCGGTGGCACAGGAATTGCAATGAACGATGGCGCAGATGACTGCATCGGCATTTGTGTATGCTTCATTGGTTGTATTGGCGGCGTTCCATTGAATGCCTCAATTGGAGGCTCGGCAACAAAAGTCGTATTGCCCAATGTTAATTCATGAAGCGGCACGAAAAATTCAATATAAACAACGCCATTATACACGCCTATAAAGCCATCAAGAAACGTGCGGTTTTGGTGAAGCACCTTTATGCCAACATACGAAATATTCGGGAATGAAACCGGGAAACCACCGTATGGTTGCCCAGAAGGTATTGGTATATTGCTTTGCACAGACGGTATAGGAATGTTAGTAACGCGCACAGAATTAATTGGCATGCTTACACCTCTCATCGGTTGCGCGAACGAAACCGCGGAACTAACAGAAAAAACGCTCACCAGCAACACTAATGCTAAAACCAAAATGCTTTGCCTCATGCCACACTAAAAAGGAAAAACATATAAAAAGCGACACCAATTACGGCGCCGTAATGTTTACGCCGGCGTGACATCCTCCCCGCCTTGAAGGAACCATCGCCTTAATACGCTTTACAAGTTTTTAGTATTTAAAATTTACCCCGTCTTTAGAAGAGGCAAGGCTTTCGTTCATTTTGTAATTGCGCTATTGCGCGCTTTTAAGCAAACCCACATTTATTATGGTATGGTTAGAAATGTGCGCACGCTAGTGTTTGAAGACATAAGCCCACTTAGCGAACAGTTTTTAGACTTAATGGGAATAAAGCTCTCTGTAAGGCAAGCAGTTTACTTAAGCGCCTCTTTGCTTCTCGGCTACGGGGTTTCACTTTTAATTCGCGGCTTGCTAAACAAAGCGTTCGTAATAATGCTATTTTTCGCATTCGGCGCAATGCTTTCCGCAGTAAAAATAAAAACGCTAACCCCGGAGCAAATGCTGTTATACATGATAGCAATGCCGAAACCAAAAGCAGAAAAGAAAAAGGAAAAACCGGTTGAACCCGTGCAAGAAAAAAGGCTCGACCTGCCGACACAAAGCATTGACGACATGCAACCAGTGAAAGTAGTAGGCACGCTCATCGGCGCCAATGGGATGCCCGTCGCAAATAAAGCCTTCACTGTTTACGTGAACGGGCGCGAATACACGAGAGGTGTTACGGATGAGTATGGAAATTACATGGTGTTCTTCATGCCACCGAGCTTCGGCGCATTCAAAATTGAAATACAACCAGCAGGTTCAGAAGAAAAGGACGTAATACAAGTGAACGTGAAACAGCCCGCACGCTAAAGCGAAACAACGCGCGTCTGCTTTTAAGATATTTTTGAAAACTGACTATTGTACCCTAGTTTTGGTGGGGTACAACTTTTGCTTCATGGGGCGGCCATACTGCCGCAGGTTGTTTTACTTCATTTTATGCCTGTGGCAGTATTCTGCCACATGAAGCAAAAGTTGTAAAGCACCAGCACCATTTAGCCGACGGACAAAAAGAATTCCGTCGGAAACTTGGTGCAGGCGCGCCCACCAAAACAGGGTACAAGTGAGTAAAATGAATTCAAAACAAATATTTTTGGAAGCCCGCACCCCTATCGAGGCGGGGGCCGGGCGACTATTTGGAACTTCCTGCCTCCTCCCCACGTGCGTTTTGCGCGTGGTTTTCTATGTTTCAGGAAAAAGGTGAATAAAAATGCCAAACGAAGAAAAAGAATTTGATGCCTTCAAAAAATACATAGAACAATACCTAGTCGGAGAAGAAAAACAGATTCAAATTATTTATGCAGGAATAAAGGCGGCACAAGAAACGCACACGGTGCCCGCCTTTTTACTACGCGGGCCACCGGGGTCAGGCAAAACTTACATCACTAAATTAATCGCTGACTATTTCAACGCTAATTATGTCTTCTTACAAGCGACTTTGAATATTTCGGAAGACGAACTGTTATATAAGTATATTCCGTCTGAAGAAACAAAATCAGGAATAAAAATCTTACCTGGGCCTCTTCCAGAAGCCCTAATAAAATCACAACAAAAACTTACTATTCTTGTATTGGATGAATTCGACAAAACAAGACCATCAGCAGACGCATTCCTACTTGATTATATTCAGAACGCAAGAGTGTCTATTCGCATAGATGAAAAAGAGGAAATAATACAAGGTAACAAAAGTAATTTAATAGTCTTTTTGACGTCAAATAACGAAAGAGAATTCTCAGAACCGCTTTTAAGAAGAGTCATAGTGATCAACTTTGTACCACCAGAACCAAAGGCGGTTGAATCGATACTGAGCAAAGAATTCAGTGATAAAAAAATAATAAGACTCCTTACGAAACTATACACAGCTGGCTTAAACGCCGGTTTGACAAAACCCATAACCATACAAGAATTACTACAATTCGGGCATGCCTTGGAGGTAATGCCAGACGCTGATTTTAATGACCTTCTGTATTCATTCGTACTTAAAAACCAAGAAGACATGGAAAAGCTTAATGAAGCGCTTAACAACACAGATACACAAAGTCAAATGCAAGAAAGAATCCCTGATGTTGCGCAAGCACTTGTGCAACATCAGGAAGAGCAAGAACCACAAGAACTACAAGAACAGGAAGAAAAAGGACAAAGCGTACAGCAAATATTAGCGAGTATAAAGGTACCAAAAAATGAAGAAATAAATGCAGAAAAAATCACAGACGCGGAAAACGAACGCACTTTCCTTACATCAATCAGCCCAACCTTTACGGAATATAGTGACCTTGTGAAGAAATTTGAGTTCGATCCGGCTGATAGACCAGATGTGCTGGGAAAATTTCAAGTAGTTCTGGACGACTCTTTAAAGGTAACGGCTTCAACGCCATTAACTTTAGAAGAAGTTTACAAACTTGCTGAAACAAGCATGCGTTTTGAAGCGTACGCAGAAGATTTTATTTACTTGGACATTCATAAAATAATTGACATTGCAAAACAATACAAACTGAACTTCACGTATTACACTAAAAACTTAGTAATTGCTAAAAATGAAAATGTGATCTTAAGATTAGAGAAAATAAATGAAAAGTATTTCAATGCAAAACTTTATATTAAATACACAGGATGGGAAAAACAGTTCTTGAACCAAATGTTAGCATATCAAGAAAATGTTATTCTTAAAAATTTACTGCATGATTTAGAATGGAAAGTCAAAGAAATATTGAACGGCACATATTTCAACACTGAAGAATACAAGCAATTGAAAGAGTTTCTTGAAGTTACAAGAATAGACGCTAAATTAATAATTGAAATACCACAACTGTTTATAGCAATAGGAAAAGGTACACCAGAAGTACGGTATAACAATGATTATGAGATTAGCAACAATTCCATAAAATTCATTATTAAAAGGCTTGACATAGCAACCGAAAAAACCGGTATTTCTTCAAGCGACATAAAAACTATCTTGAGCAAATACGTGGGAAAATACAACTTACTTGAAGGATTAAACATTTTCAAAAAAATGACGGAAGAGATTCAGAATTTCATAGGTGACCAGCAATGATTAAGGTAAGGAAACCGGAAATCAAACAGAACAAAATTCACTTAGAAAACGAAGAAAAACCTATAGTGGAGCCGCTCATGAAAGTCTCAGAAGACTTTCATGGCGGCGATGAGGTAACGCAAAGCGTGGATGATCAGCGCTTTGCGTTACAACAAGCCTCTCAGGAACAACAAAACGAAACACAGGAACGTGAACAAAGCAAAACAGAAAAAGAAGAAGCACATGAAGAAGAACAAGAACAAAAAGAAAATACAGAAGAAGGAGAAAACGGCGAAGAACATGAAGGACAACAAGAACAAAACGGAAACACAGAACAAGCAAAAGGACAAGAACAAAAAGGACAAAAAGAAAATGAAGAAACAGAACAAAACGGCGAACAAAATGAAGAAAAAACAGAACAGGAAGAACAAGAAGAAAGCGAAGAAGAAAACGAACAAACAGAAGAAAATGAAGAAGAGCAAACCGAAGAAAAACAAGAAAATACAGAACAAGCATTTAAACTTACTGGTACAAAAGGAAAGATTTTCTTGGAACTTTACCGTCTTATCGAGTACTTGCAAGAAGAAGAGAGACAATTAACACCAGAACCTGTGTCGCAGACACAGGCTCTGAACCTAAAAAAGCTATTGTTTCGTCAATACGAAAGGAAATCAATTACTTCATACTACTATTACAAACAACGGTCACAGGCTATTCTGGTATTAGATAATAGTGGGTCTATGCAGTGGTTGCAAGAAGTTCTAGACACTTTCTTTGCTGTTGCTTTGAAACGAAAGGATGTGCAAGTCTTCATTGCCCCAAACGGGGTAATTGAAGACGAATACAATGAAAAAACAAAAAAATTCCAAGAAATTTCTCATGAAGAAGCGATGCGCACAATAGTACAGACAGGGTTACCAGTACTTTACATTGGTGACTTCGATGGGGCAAATACCCCCATCGAGTTATCTTGGACAAACCAAGTATATTGGATTTGTACTGAAACGCGGTACAAGTACTTTTCAGAACATGATTGGGTTTCATACAATGAAGAACAGTTCAAAGGATTTTTCGGTCGCGCTTGGAATGCTGAAGAAATTGTTCTAGTTATCAAGGAATTTGCAAAGCACATTCAGCAATCGTACTTTTGGTACGACAAACACAAGGAGGATGAATACGACAACGAAGAATAAATTTTAACTTTTTTATTTTGAATCACTGTTTACCTAATTTGCGTGCATACTTAACCTTATATTTTTTAACCAGTGTTTACCTAATTTGCACTGCACCACGCATACGTTTTTGCGCCTATGTTTACCTAACGCAATAACCATAATTAAAACCACACGCTTTGTTGTAAAAAAATTTGTGCGCGTGTTTACCTAATTTAATAATTGTTATTGGTATGTCTTTGGTATTTTGGCGCGCAATTATGCATGTCTGCTTTTAAGACTTTTTTGCAAAAATGTTATTGTACCCAAAGGTTTGGCGGGTACCTATTTCGTTTCGTGGCAGTATTGCCACAGGTGTTTTGTAGCTTATTTTCTTTTCTTCAACCTGTGGCATTACTGTCGCTAAACGAAGTAGGGTTATGACGTTTCTCAGCCATTTAGCCGACGGACAGAGAAATAATTCCGCCGGAAACTTGGCTGAGGAGCGTTCCCGCCAAAAATGGGTACACGTGAAACAAAATGAATGAAAACCACGTTGTTGAGGAAGCCCAGACCCCTATATGGGCGGGGGCTGGGTCACTTTATGGAATACAGGCCCTGTCACCCATGTGCCTTGCGGCACATGGTTTTTCCGACGTTTTTTCCAACGGCTTGGTTGTTGAAACCAAGCCCCGGGAGGTCGGAAACGGCCTCCCTGACCCGCAGTCCCAAATGGGGCTGGGAGGTGAGAGAACATGGTAGGGGAAATAAAAATTTATTGGAATAAAAGAAAAACCAAACTAACACTTGAAGAAATTTTAACATGGACTGAGTGCAACGACGTACACATGTACGGTGTACCTCTAAACATTTTCGAGAAATTAATGTTGATTTTCAATAACCATTCCTGGGAAATCTATAAAAACGAAAATGCCAAGGCTCTAAGTGTCAGCATGTATTTACTCAACGAAGAAATACTTACACAGGGGCTGGCAAACATTCACTATATTTTCATATCAACGAAACAGGTCAGAAAGCCATTCGCATATGCTGTCTTGAGGAGAGGCGACTAAAAATGCCAGAAAACTATGTCATCATAGAAGGGCTTAGATGCCCCATATGTGGCGTACTGAACGTGCGTGAAACCGCAAGTTGGAGAATGGGCTCTCAGACTGTCAGGCAACTTGTGTGCCTCAACGGACACACCTTTAGAGACTACGAACGCAATGGGGTACATCACCCCATTGTATATGCAAGGCATAACACACTAGGAGAAACAGCACAAACAGAACGTACTGTAACGGCTATTGAAAATGGCCGGTGGCAGTTTGCGGACGCGCCAACCATAAGCATAGAACAACTAAAATCATTCATGACACACTTAAAGGCAGGTATTGAATTGGAGCTTGACTATAAAGAAATGTCACATGCTGAAATAGATACCAAAACAAGCGACTTTTTCGGAATGTACATTATGAGGTACCATGCTGTCCCACAATGCCCTGTCTGTGGAAGAGAAGGATGCTGGGAACATATTCCGCCGAAACTTGTCAGAGCCATACAAAAGGACGCATCAATTGTCGGGAACGAATTTCTGTTATACGGCTCTTCGGAATCATCAGAAAAATTTGCAGAGCAATTAAAACCTGTCATTGAATTTCTTTGCCAGTATTATCAAGTAACAATGCATAACAGTGCACATGTGCACTTATTGTTGACCGACGACTATTCGCCGGTTCCAGTAACAGTAGCATACAATTTCTGGCAATTAGCAAGGTACTTTTACCCTGGATATGCATGGATTTTCGGAAACACGCCAGGGTCTTTCTTGAGACGAAACAGCTACAGTGGCTTTCAAGACCTTCTTGCCTCCCCACTCTTCGACAGGGTGGGTGGTAATAGAAATGCAATCTATTTCGGTGAGTCATATATGAGCCACGGCAAAATCATTATATTCAACATAGAAAACAGACTCGCGGATGCAAGCCTGAACATAAAACAGCTTGTAGCACTTCGTGCAATAAATATTGCCCTTATGAAGAGAGCTGCAGAGCTCTCGCTCATAGGGCTCATAAAGGTCGACAACGAGAAGTGGCCAATTTACAAAGGACTGGGACAGATTCTCAATGACCTCATCTGGAGCAATATATCACCGCAACAAGTTGACATGAATTTAGTAAAACAATGGATGAAAAAGAATGCTGAAGAAATGCTCGATGAAATTAAACACCTGCTCACAGACTTTGAATACAACATCGTAAAAGAGTTAATCGAAAACCCACCAAGAGAACAACAAAACGTTACAAATACCGAAATAAACATTCCCGAAAAAAGGATAAACAGAACATTAATACAAGCAGTCATAAACGCACCTGTAACAAAATCTGAAAATGAAAGCATTAAAATAATTGCAAAAACTCTCGGAAAGAGCGAAGCAAAAGTAAAGGAAGAACTTGAAAAAATTGGAGCAAAATGGGTAAATGGCAGGTTCAAGGTGGTGGCATGAGATGTGTCGAATGGCTTTAGTTCTTTCCTCAAGTCCTGAACGCGGGCTTGAGGAAAAAATGAGAGAAGCATGGGACTATAACAAAGACGGCGTCGGTGCGCTATACAAAACGCCCAACGGTGCAATAAAATTATACCGGTGGGTCAAAACAGAGTATTTTCAACATAACAGTATTGGAGAACCATACCTAAGGCTACTAATTCACTTCAGGCTCTCTACTGGCGGTTTCGGAACACACCCGTTCGCTCTTGAAGGTAATGCTGTTGGATGGTTCCTAGCCCATAACGGTTATGTAATTGACAAAATTACGCCAGTACAAGTATATGGCGAGATTGACACACTAAAGGCTGTGCGTGTTTTCGCGCGCATTTATGATAGCACAAAAACGCTCAAAGAAAACACGCTGAACTTCATGAAAGAATTGCAAAACAATTATTCAGGGATTTTCAATTTCTTGTTATACAACCCATTTTCAGATGAATGGATTGCAATTAGCGACGGAAGTTTAGAGTACCTCCAAGAAAAGAACAGATTGATTATCGCAAGCGATTTTCGTTTCGACAACAACATGAATGCTCGGTCGCGCTTTTTGAGAAGCGGTTACGCAATGGTCGGAAAAGGACTACAAGTGCAAGAAACGTTCAAGTGGGGTGACAGGCCTTCGCGAATAATAGTATACAGGAACACAAACATAAACAACTTCTTTGGCTCCTGCGACACCTGTGGTGAAAAACCATGAACAAATTCACATACATCACAGATGATGAAATGCAAAAAATACTTGAAATTACACGGGAATTCAAGAAAAAACATCCTTATACTGGAACGGCGAAAGAAAAATACCAAAAATGGAAAGAATACATTCAAGAACTATCCGCTGCTTTGAATATTCAAGCACCACGCCTTATAGTAGCGCCGGAACTGAACTTTTTCGGACTATTTGGTGCATTCAGTCCAAAGCACAACTTAATTATAATCAGCAAATTTTCTGTTATTACTTTACTCCATGAATTTTACCACGCCATAGTCCACGCAAGAAACGGCTCACAAAACGAGCATGACCCATACATATTTTCACAGTATGTCTTCAGAGCCGTGTTCGGGGAGCCGCGCGGTTACGTTGCCCCACCACAAGAATAAACCATTTATTTCGCGCAAATTAGGTAAACAGCGCTTAAATATTTTTGTATGCACCAGCGTTTCTTCCCCGCTGGTGCTTGGTGCTTCGCACCCCTTTATGCACGAGTGTTTACCTAATTTGCAACCCTACTTAGCATTATTTTTTACCCAAGTGTTTACCTAACGCCATGCACAATGTTACAAACCCGTTTTATTTTACACGTGTGTTTACCTAACGCGCGTAATCTTTTTTCATGCAAAACACAGAATATGCTTGCACGTTTATAAATAGAAAAAATGTTTCTTTAGTATGAGCAAAAATAAAAGAAAAAACAAAAAAGAAAAAAACAAAGCGCGAGATGACAATTTTGAAGCCGACCTTCAAGACATATGCCCAGAATATAGAGCGCGCGCAAAAAAGCGTCTTCGCGAAGGCAAACCTATTAATCCGCT
>OFEH01000317.1_pt1 | contig 18035 bp, 20 predicted proteins | sample 1521031 | NCBI WGS metagenome assembly OFEH01 (sample SAMN05518350, study PRJEB24110) | hypersaline lake metagenome | isolation source: Grendel Spring, Yellowstone National Park, Wyoming, USA | place: USA:Grendel Spring, Yellowstone National Park, Wyoming, USA | collected 2011-11-16
CTTCCCTATTCTTTCTTCTTCTTTCATAAACAAAACCTCCTAAAATTTGATAAAGTGTTTAAGTTTAAGACACATAAGTATTTTAACTCCCATATATCCAAAAAGAGAACTGCTAGACATACCGCAAGAACATCATAGATTTTTAGATATAAAAGAAGATAGTTTCAAAATAAAAGATTCTATAATGAAAAAATACAATTTAAGCAGTTAAACCTCATAAGAAAAGAAGATTTTACAACCTATAGAGAAGTATTTGACGTGGCATTTTGCAGAAATGTCCTAATATATTTTAACGACGATTCGAAGCTAATTGCTATAAAGAATATAGCTTACACTATAAAAATGGGCAGTTTTTTATAGTATCTATGACAGAAGTGCTAAACCGTATACACACTAAGTTTTCGAAACTATGAAAATAAACAACATTTTCTTTTACAAAAAGATTAAAGAGGTTTAAAAATCAAAAGTTAAGTTGCGAGGGAAGGATTTGAACCTTCGACCTTCGGGTTATGAGCCCGACGAGCTACCAAGCTGCTCCACCTCGCAATAAGATTTTATCATATTAAAAACTTAAATTCAATGATAATGCTCATGTTTAAAGCTTTGTACATCTGATATAATCAACACTTATGCAAAACAAATACATAATAGATATTATTACGTTAGATAATTTAGATGAATTTGTAAATCTTGTAAAAGATTATATGAAAGTATCAGACATAGTATGCTTAGAAGGTGATCTTGGATCTGGAAAAACTACGTTTGTAAAAGCTTTTCTTAAAAGCTACAACTTTTACGATGTATCAAGTCCCACGTTTTCAATAATAAACGAATACAAGTTGAAAGACTTTGACGTGTTGCATGTAGACTTCTATAGAGTAGAAAATGTAAAAAGTTTTATAGATTATATAAAAGAAAAACAAAGCGAATCTATAACCTTTGTAGAGTGGCCAAAAGAAATAGAATGCACAAAAAAACTTAGTATAAAAGATATGGGTCAAAATAAAAGGCTGTTTAAATTATGTCTATAGACGCCATAATAATAGGTGGGCCCACGGCATCCGGTAAAACAGAAATTGCTCACGAGTTGGCAAAGCTTTTAAACACAGAGATAATAAGCGCGGATTCCATGTGTGTATACAAATTTATGAACATAGGCACTGCAAAGCCAAGTTTAGAAAAAAGAAAAGAGATAAAATACCATATGATAGATGTAGTATTACCAAATGAATATTTTGATACTTATATGTATGTGGAAAAAACAAAAAACATTATCAAGCAAATAAAAGAAAAAGGTAAAATACCGATAATAGTAGGTGGTACATACCTCTATATCCAAGCTCTCTTATACGGCTTACCTGAAACTTCAGAACCAGATTTTAAACTTAGAAAGAAATTAGAAAACATAGCAAACAAAAAAGGACTTCATTTTTTATATGAAAAGCTTAAAACCGTAGATAAAGTATACGCAGAAAAAATAGGAAAAAACGATAAAAAACGTATAATAAGAGCGTTAGAAGTGTTTATAAACACTGGAAAACCCTTTTCCACATTCCACAAATGGCATAAACCAAAAATGAAAGTTTTAGGCTTTTATACAAACCTTACTCAAGAAGAGCTAAACAAAAACATAGAAAAAAGAACATACTATATGATAGAGCAAGGGCTTGAAGCAGAATGTATAAATTTGCTTTGTTTAGGGTACAAAGAAGCCATGACATCTTCTCAGGCTATAGGCTACAAAGAGATGATACCTTATATAGAAGGTAAATCAAGCCTCAAAGAGGCTATAGAAAATATAATAAAAAACACAAAAGAGTATGCTTCAAGGCAAAGAAGATGGTTTCAAAAAACCACCTTCACACCAATAAGAACCATCGAAGATATCAAACACCACCTGCAATCGCTGGAACTATAGAAAGCGTATCTCCATCTTTTAGCTCTGTGTCTATACCTTTTAAAAATCTTATATCCTCATCGTTTAAATAAAGGTTTACAAACCTTCTTAGTTCTCCATTTTCATCCACAAGCCTTTCTTTAAAACCAGGATAAGAGGCTTCCAAGGCATCTATAAGCTCTCTTATGTTTTTAGCCTCTACGCTTACTTCTCCTTGGCCATTGGCCAATCTTCTCAAAGGTGTTGGTATTCTAACGGTTATAGCCATATCCTCTCCTTAAAGCCAAAAGGCACCGTCACTTATATAGCGCTATACGGCAAGCGCTGGTTAGAGTTATAATTATAGCACAAAACTTCGTAAAGCAAATCTCTACACATATTCATGTTGCAAAATATTGCATACTTATTTTGATCATCCCTTTTTAAAGGTTATACAATATATTAAAAGCATGGAAAACTTAAATTATTCAAAATTTAACAGGATATTTTTGGCTGGTAAAGATAAGGGCGATTTATCAAAGGAATTAGAGCATCTACTTATATCTGTAAAAGTCCTTTACAAATCTTACATGATAGATATAGAAAACATGGATAAAGAGGATATAAAATACGATTACTTAGAACATAAAAACAACTATGAAAATACGATAAGACCATTTTTGATGAAAAAGGATATACTCATGGATAAAAACCTATGTGAAAAAGCAGATCAGATATCAAAAACTTATGAGGAATTCTTAGAAACTCTGGCGAAAAAGATATAAAACTAAATACCACCTTTAAACATATCAAATATCTGATTTACATCTTTATCGCCTCTACCGGAGAGGTTTATTATCATTAAAGAACCGGGGTTTTCTTTCGCAATATCTATAGCCTTTATAACAGCATGGGAAGATTCCAAAGCAGGTATTATACCTTCTGTTTTTGCTAAAAGCTTAAAACCCTCCAGCGCCTCTTCGTCAGTAGCATATATGTATGTAGCTCTTTTCGTAGCTTTTAAGAAAGCATGCTCCGGACCCACACCAGGATAATCAAGACCAGCAGATACAGAATGAGTACCCAATATTTGACCTTCTTCATCCTGCATAAAGTAAGATTTCATGCCATGAAGTATTCCCACTTCACCGTCCGATAAAGGTGCCGCATGTTTTTTACTAGCAAGACCAAGCCCACCCGCTTCAACACCTATAAGCTTAACCTCTTTGTCATCAATAAAAGGGTAAAAAATGCCTATGGAGTTTGAACCACCACCTACACAGGCTATGACAAAATCAGGAAGTCTTCCCTCTTTTTCTATTATTTGAGACTTTGTCTCTTCTCCTATTACCTTTTGAAAATCTCTCACTATCATAGGAAAAGGATGGGGGCCTACTACAGAACCAACTACATAATGAGTGGTTTCAACGTTTGTAACCCAATCTCTCAACGCTTCATTGATGGCATCTTTCAAAGTTTTTGTACCAGAAGTTACCACTTCTACCTTTGCACCTAAAAGCTCCATTCTAAAAACATTTAACCTCTGACGCCTAACGTCTTCTTCACCCATATAAACCACACACTCAAGACCAAGCAACGCACAAGCGGTAGCCGTAGCCACACCGTGCTGTCCTGCACCTGTTTCAGCTATAATACGGTGTTTACCCATTTTTTTGGCCAAAAGACATTGCCCTATAGCGTTGTTTATCTTATGCGCTCCTGTATGAAGCAAATCTTCTCTTTTAAGATATATCTTAGCACCGGCAAGATCGGAAAGTTTTTGGGCAAAATAAAGAGGAGTTGGCCTTCCAGCGTAATCTCTTAGGTAATAATTTAGTTGATTTTTAAAAGACTCATCGTCTTTGAGTTTTTTATAAAAATATTCAAGCTCTTCAAGAGCATACATCAACGTTTCAGGCAAAAACCTTCCACCAAAAGCTATATCTCCTTCTTTAAAATAACCTTTTTCGTCCGGTTGACTATACATAAAAATATTTTACATCAATAAGCTATGTGAAGTGCATCTAAGATAGATTTATTTTTTATAAGGTCTTTTTTAGCCCATACCTCATTTTGAGTACCCCATATACCTATCATAAGATTGTAATCTTTTTCATCTTTGTTATAAAGTTTTACAAAACCGAGTATCTTTAAAAATTCGTCTTCGTTGTTTGGTAACTCTTTTGCCTTTCTATATAGATATTTACTAGCTTCTTTTGTAATATAAACAGATTTTAAATTCACACCAAAATTTACAAGCTCAATATAAAAAGAAACAATATCTTCTATATCGTAGTTTTGTTTTAACATATAAAGTAAAACATTCTTCGCTATTTGCTCTATAAAAGCTTTTTGCTGTTCTATAAATGGAGAAAGGACTTCTATGTGTGATATATTTGAGATAATTTGTTTTATAAGCTCTTCGTAATGCTTTATATTCTCTTTAATTGTATTGTATATCAAAAACTCCGTTATATCTTTTTTAAAAGCCCCAAACATATTATACACATCTAAATCTTTTATATTAAACTCAAAAGAATTTTGCTCAAGGGTTTCTTTATCTTTTATAAATACGTATATATAATTTCCAGAAGTGGAGATTTTATAATAAAATTTAACAAAATACCCTTCGTCCTTTATATAACCGTAGTGATTCATAATAGCCAAATAAGACGCTACATCTTCCAGGGTATACACTTTTGCATCTTTTATATACACATCTTTTGCGGTAGGCCTTTCCTTGGTATTGCCTTTGGCGTTTTGCAAAATGTTTATAAAAGGTATCTCAATATCTTCATAGTCTTTTAACAAGTATATAGCGTACTTTGCCATATCAAGAGCGTGTTTTACCTCAACTCCAGACACATCGTCAAAAAACCAAGCATCTGAAGAGAATGAAAACTGTACACATTTATAGGCATTTAGAAGTTTAGCAAAAGCAAGCTTATACTCTTCATCGTCAATGCCCTTTTCTTTCAAAAACTCTTCTGTATCCTTTATACCAAGGATAACATCTACGTATTCAAGTAAAAGTTGTTTTAAATCTATTTTAAACTTTTTAGCTATATTTTCTAAATTTTCTCTGACTTTTTGTCTTAGAAACTCTAAAGCCTCTCTCAAAGGTCCGCGCCAGTACTGATTCCAATCTGGATGAGCACCAGAGTTGCAACCACAATGCGTTCGCCAGCGCTCTATACCGTGAGGACAACTCCAAGAGGTATTTTCTACCAACTTAAATTCATAATCAAAATCTTTTAGCTCTTCCACAAGATCGTTTAGAGCTTTTAAAGGTATAAGCTTTGAAAGATAAGCAAGTCCCATCTCGCCAAACTTTTTGTGATGACCAAAAGTTTCCCCATCAGTGGCAACTATTGGAATAATATCCCCAGATTGCTTGAAAACATCCACAAGTCTTTTTACATCTGTAAGAAGATCTTCAAAGGAAAGTTTAGCAGAGACAATACCATCGTATATAAAAACTTTTATATTACCGTTTTTTAGCTTTATATGACCATAGTTTTTAGAAGTTTTGTTGGAAACCTGATGAGGAGCCAATATGACATACTCTATACCAAAAGCCTTAAAGACTTCTAACGTCTCATAATTTACAGCACACTCTGGTAACCACATGCCCTTTGGCTTGACACCAAAATAATACTCGTGGGTTTTTATGCCCCAATAAACTTGTATCTCTTTATCAAACCGTGGATCCAAAGGTAGTATCGTATGGTTAAAAGCCAAAGCTAAAGCGTTTTTTGAGCTTTTCTTAAGAATATCAAGAATATAAGGCTCGTTCTTTTCAAACCAGCTAAGTAGCGTATAACCTATGTTAAAACTGATATGATCGTAGTTATTTACTATATCTATCACCAATTCGTCTTCTTTTATGTGAGCGTAAGCGTTTGGAAGATAACATTCTCTAAGTATTCTTTTGTTACAGTTTTCATAAGGATAGGCAGACGGTTCTAAATCAATTTCACCTAAAGACGGGCTTATCCTGATAGGTTGATAAAAATGTCCGTGAACTACAAAATACTTATGAGGCTGCATCAAACAACCCCTCCTCAAATAGCATCTTCAATGTTTTTTTATCTTTTACTATGCTACCTTCTTTCCCCCTCAAAAACCATATAAACACTCTTGATTGTAAAAGCCCTAAAAATGTGAAGGCAGCCTCTTCTATGTCTAAATCTTTTTTTATAATACCTTCCTCAATACCTCTATGAAAAAGGATGCTTATAAGATCAAAATAGTTTTCTAAAAAACTTACAACAGCTCTATTATCGTATATGTTTGACCTTGATATCTCAAAGCACAGAACCGGAATAGCACCTTTACTTTTCTCAAGCATGTCCATATGAGTATCCATTATTTTGTCTATTTTTTGCTGGATCGATAAATCCCTATCAAATACTATACTTCTTATAGCTGTTAAACACTCTCCCGTATACTTTTTGACTACCGCTTGCACTATATCGTTCATATCTTTAAAATGCTTAAATATAGCGGCGTCGGTTATATTGAGCCTTGTGGCTATATTTTTTGCCGTAAAGCCTCTTAAACCTTCCTGAGCAATTATCTCAGCCGCTATCTCTATTATTTTGTCTTTCGTGTTCTCTCTTTGAGGCGTCTTTTCTTCTACTGCCTTATGCACTTGCTTCTACCGGTTCTATGCTGACAAACTTCTTTTTACCTTTCTCTTCAAACTTCACTATACCATCTTTAAGAGCAAAGATAGTATAGTCGGATCCAAGACCCACATTCTTACCTGGGTGCACCTTGGTACCTCTTTGACGGATTATAATAGAACCAGCTTTTACAAACTGTCCACCAAAAGCCTTAACACCAAGACGCTTTGAATTACTATCTCTACCGTTTCTTGTTGAACCACCACTTGCCTTTGATGCCATAGCTCACTCTCCTATAGATAGTATAGAGATTTTTGTATAAAACTGCCTATGCCCTCTTAGTTTCTTAGAATGTTTCTTTGGAAGATGCTTGAAAATAAGCACCTTCTTATCTTTAGCAGTAGATAAAACTTTTGCTTTCACCTTACCGCCAAACTTAACAGCACCGTCTTTTACTATGCTTAAAGCTGGAAGCTCTATCTCCTCGTTTTCTCCAAAAGGAAGCTTTTCCACCTTTAAAACATCGCCCTCTTTAACTACGTACTGTTTTGAACCAGTTTCTATAACAGCATACATAAGCACTAACCTCTCTTTAATTTAAGATTGATAATTATAACAAGTAAAATACTAAAAATCTATGATATTTAGCAGTTAGTTGGGCATATGCCAGTACCAGACGTATCCCTTATGCCAACATAGGACACGCATATCATATAGTATTGGTTTATATAAGAATCATAAACGCACACATTTCCATTTTGAGCACTTACACCCCTTGAATCAAAGGATATATAACCTGGATTTCCTGTATAGCTAAGATAAGAAGTCTCGTAAGAGGGTAAAGTATAAGACTCTACAGCGGTACCGCTACAAGAGGAGTTTGTATAAAGTCCCAAATTGTAAATAGTCAAGGAAGAACTTGTAGCACATAAAGAAGTATAAACTGAGTTTGATATTGCATAGTTTTTTGCTTCCATAACAAGAGAATGTAGCCTTTGCCCTTCAGAGTAAAGCTTATACTGATGATACCACCTCATACCAGGCCCCATAAATACATATGTAAAGATGGCAAGTATGGCTATCACCACAAGAAACTCTACCAAAGAAAAAGCTTTATTTGAGTTTTTGGCGCTTTTCATAAAATCACTATATACATATAAATATTATATCGTAAAAAATTAAAATATTTTAAAATCGGAATGCCGGGACTCGAACCCGGGACCCCTGGCCCCCCATGCCAGTGCGCTACCACCTGCGCCACATTCCGTTAGACTTTTTTCTTGTGGTTTACTTGCAATATAAAATTTTGACTTGGTTTGAAAGTGAGGCTATACCTTATGGGTATCTTATACAAATCACCAGTTTTTGGATTTCTTCCTATGCGGGGTTTTCTTTCTTTTATATAAAAAGTCCCAAAACCAGAAAGCTGAATCTTATTTTCCTTTTTTGACACAATGGTATCTTCTAATATATCTAAAAACATATTTATGATACGAGCCACATCTCTTTTTTTTAGTTTAGTATCTTGTTTTTGCAACTTTATCATAACTTGATTTAACAAATCTTTCTTTCTCATAATATATATAAAAAGTATAACACAATTATGAAAATTATAAATATGATACCAATCCTAAGGTTTATAGCTTTTGATATGCTAAGAGAAAATATCAATGTACTCAAAATACTAAGAAACCCACCCACCATAAGCATATTTGGTATATGCCAATCGGTAAACCACAAGCCTAAGCTCACTGGCATACAAGATTGAAAAACCAAAGACCCCACGATGTTGCCTATAGAAGACTTTATCCTTCCTTTTCTAGCCCAGATAAAAGCGTTTGAAAGCTCTGGAAGTTCTGTAGCAAGGGGAGAAAACACCAAAGCACTTTTGTAAGCATCCCATCCAAGTGAATGAGCTATACCCTCTATACTTAGCACAAGCCCATCTATTACAAAAGGAAGCGTGAAAATCACCAACAAACCTTGAACTACGGCAAGTGTTTTGGTATAGTCTTTTATTCCAAGTTTAGAGAAAAAAATAGAGAAAAAAAGTTTTTCATTCTCTTCTTCGTCTTTAGTTTTACGGCTTTTAAACTGAATATATACAAAATACGCATAGATTATCAGAAACAACAACACAAGAGGTTTTTTAAAGGATAGAAAATTAGCCAATAAGGCTATATTAAAAGCAAACAAGAAAAATAGTATGTTTGTCAAGTCGTACAAATCTTTAAATCTCTTATATTTGGCTTCTATCACCAAAAGCATAAAACCAAAACCAAACATACTAAGAAACATAGGCCCACCGAATATAGAACCAAGACCGATATGGGTGGTATCCACAGAACCCTTTAGAAAAGATATAAGTGGCACCAAAAACTCCGGCAACGTAGTCACCAAAGATGCTATCACAGAAGAGCTAATGCCCTCTGGAATTTTTAACTCGTGAGACAAAACATCTATAGCATTTACAATAATTTCTGCTAATACATATATTAAAATCATGTAAACTACTATAAGGATAAAATCCATGTGAATATTATACTGTATAAGTTCACTACATCGTGAACATATAATTTCTTTAAAAGGCTATTGAGAAGATCTCATAGAGTAGTAAGCTGTGAACTAAAATATTTAAATATTCAACATATACCCGTTTTCTCTTAGCCATCTGTCTTTTTCTTCATAGTCTGGCATTAAAACTTTTACTTTACTCCAAAAGTTCTTGCTGTGATTTTTTTCTTCTAAGTGAACTAATTCATGAATTACTACATAATCTATTACAGACAATGGAGCCATTATTAGCCTCCAAGTAAAGTTTAGATTTCCAAGGCTGCTAAAAGAACCCCATCTTCTTTGTGCGTTTGTAATGTTTATTTTACTGTAAGTACAGCCTTTTATTTTGGCGTAAAATTCTACCCTTTCAGATATTTTTTCAAAAGCTCTTTCTTTATACCAATCAATAAATATTTCTCTTGCTTTATGCAAATGGCTTTCTGAAATATGAAAATATTTATCTTTTAGTATTAAAGGCTCTTCTTGGTTTTTTATTATGTTTAAGCGGTAAGACTCCCCTAAGTATAAAAATCCTTCTCCGTTTACAAATTCTTTTTCTTTGAATTTTGGGTCTCTTGATTGTACTTTTTTTATTTTTTCTTCAATCCAAGATTGATTTTTTAAAATTACTTTGCTTATTGTTTCATTGGTTGCTTGATTTGGTGCTTTTATTATGATCGTTCCTCTGTCTGTAATTTGTATGGCAATACTTTTTCTGTCTGACCTTATTATCTTTTCTACTATTAAGTTAATCTCTTTTGCCATGTATGTTCCATGCAAGCTCTAATAGTTTTTGAGTAATTTCATTTCTCTTGTCATAAATATTAGGAAATATATTTTCTTTTTCAAGAAGAAAATCTCTTATGCGACCTTTCAAAATTTTTTGTTTATGTTCGGAATCCCAAAAATCTACTTTTTTTGTTTCTTTTTCTATCAATGATATTATATCCTTTGTTAGTTCTATTAAAGCGTCTATCTCTTTGTCTGAAAGCTCTGTAATGTTTTCCTTGCCGTAAAGCTCTTTTTTTATTAATCCCAAGAATGGCATTTCTTTTTTTGGGTCTAATCCATATGTTTCTTCAGAGGCTCTACCTATTTTTAGCTGTTCTCTCAAAGATTCAAGTTCGTTTGCTAAATTTTCCCAGCTTTCTTTGTACTGCTCTAAGATATCTTTTAATCTTTCTGAAAATCTTTCATAGAATTCTGGGTCTTCTTGAAAGTGGTTTTCTATGTGTTCATAGATAGCATGTTCTAACTCTTTTGCTCTTTGTTTTGGCGTTTTTTCTTTTTTAAGCTTTTCTAAAAACTCATCGCTAAGTATAGGGGTTGGTGGGACTTTTGGATCTATTCCCTTTGAGATTAGATGTTCTTCTATAATGCTCCTAAGTTTGTTAGGAGCATCGCTTATGCTTAAATTGGGATCTCTGTATCTGTTTCTTGCTGATTCTTTTACAAAGCTTAGTAGTTTTAGGTCTGGTAGATACTTTAAAGCTTCTTTATCTGGAAAGAGTTTGTCTAATGCTCTGTTAAAACTTCTGAATAAGTTTATAAACTCATTTCTTTTCTCTTTATCTTCAAGTAGGTCTATACAATCATCTTTATTGTCTCTCCAATTTGGTATTTGGTTTTTATTGAAAAATTCATCTATCTTGTTTTGATAGTGTTTAGCTTCATCTTTGATTTTAGCTTTGTTTATGACTGTTTGGCTTATTTCTTCAATATCTTCATCGGCGTATATTGATAGAGAATCCTTTAGATTTTTTAATACTCCTACGTAATCTACAACGTATCCGCAGTCTTTTTTTCGTATGCTCTGTTTACTCTTGCGATTGCTTGTAAAAGGTTATGGTCTTTTATTACGTTATCAAGATACATTGCTTGTTCTATTGGTGCATCAAATCCTGTTAGTAGCATTTGATTTACTACAATTATGCCAACGTCCCCTGTTATTCCGCTTTCATCTTTTTTGTTAAACGGTGTTTTAAAGCTTTTGATGTTTTTTTGATGTTCGTTTGGGTTTGTGTATTCGTCTTTAAAAATGTTTGGGTCTTCGTTGTTTGAGCCTTTTGAGATTACAACGGCCACTTTTAGCCTTTTTAGAGTTTCTATATCTATATTGGTTGGATTATTTTCTTCAAGCTGTTTTATTTTTTCTTTTATTGCTTCTTCAAGAGCTTCTTTGTATCTTACCGCTGCAAGCCTTGAAACTGCTACTACCTGGGCTTTAAATCCGTTTGGAAATATGTAATTAACATAGTGCTCTATCATATCCTTTGCTTTTTCTCTTATTACTTCCTGGGCTTCTAAGTAGGATCTCCAAGTATACTTTCCAAGTATTTCTCGTTTTTCTTCGTTGTCTGCATCTTTAAAAACTTCTTCAAATTTTGCGTTTGCTTTTTCTTCGTCTGTTAGTTCTGCTGAGTGGGTTCTTCCTTCGTAAATTATACCTACCGTCACGCCGTCTTCTATTGCTTGTCTTATTCCGTATTTGTTCTATATACTGTCCGAATGTAAGTTCTGTTTTCTCTATCGGGGTTCCTGTAAATGCTATTTTTACCGAGTTTGGAAGTGCTTTTCTTAAGTTTGCTCCAAGTAGTTTATACTGGGTTCTGTGGGCTTCATCTATCATAACAAGAATGTTTTCTGATGTATTTAATACCGGAAATTCTTTTTTAAGGTCTGATTCTCTGAATTTATGCACCATTCCCATTATTAGGTCTGGTGTGTTTGTTTTTAGAAGTTCTTTAAAGTGTTCTATATTTTTTGCTTGGTGGACTGTAAAGCCAACGCTTTTTGATGTATCAAGGAGCTGTTTTTCAAGCTGTTCTCTATCTGTAATGAACACTATTTTGAATTTGCTAAGCTCTGAGTCGTGATAAAAGGCTCTGACCGTTTGCATCATTGTAAGGGATTTGCCTGAGCCTTGCGTATGCCATACTATACCACCTTTTTCTTCTGGATTTTTTCCTTTTTTGATTTTTTTCTATGATTTTGTTGACTGTTCTAAATTGTTGATATCTTGGGGCTACTTTTTTAGTACCGCCTTTGTCATCTTCAACAAATAATATAAAATTTCTTATAATGCTTAGTAGGTTGTTTTTTGAGAGCATTCCTTGGACTAATATGTCTTGGCTTGTAGGGTTTTTGTTTGCAATGTTTGGTATGTCTGATAATGAGTAGGGGTATGGGTCTTTCCATTCATAAAAATGTTCTGGGCTTGATGTGATCGTGCCGTATTTTGCTCTTTGGTGGAATGTGGCTATCATAAAAGCGTTATAATAAAATAGTTTTTCGTTTCCTTCTTTTTCTCCTCGCCTATTTGAATATCTCATTAGCTGTTTAATTGCTTCGTTCGTTGGGTCTGATATGACAGGGGATTTGCATTCTATTACAACAAGGGGCAATCCGTTTACAAAAAGCACAATATCGGGAATTATGTGTTTTTCTGTGCCGGGTACGTTTAGTTTGAATTGAGATATTGCTATAAATGTATTGTTTTCTGGGTTTTTAAAATCTATAAATCTGACTGTTGGGCTTTTTTCTCCTGTTTGTCTGTTTTCTTGGACTGATGTGTTTTCTAAAAGTAAGTCGTGTATTTCTTTGTTTGCTTCAAGTAGGGAGTTTGCTTGTGGTGTTGTAATTTTTCTGATTACTTCTTTTATTTGGTCTTCTTCTATCCATGGATTTATTTTTTTAATTGATTGGGCTAATACGTTTTCAAGTATGACTTCTTTAAAGGTTTCTCTGAATTTTTGGCTTTCGCCGTAATTAGGCTCACCATTACTATTGAATGTTAAAATCTCTTTTACATTTTCGGGGTTATCTTTGCTTTGTCTGTAAATCTTCCATCCCAACTGTTGTAATTGGGCAAGGAAGGGATTTTCTACATAGTGTTCTTCATCAAGTTTGGAATACATGTTTACTCCTTTTCAAGAAGAAATTTTTACGTTTTTTAGACATATATAGCTTCCTCAATGATAAAAGGTTTTATGCGGGGATTTATAGCCGATTTAATCACAAGGTCAACCTTTTTACCAAAAAGTTCTTCAAGATAGAATTTCAAGTTCATGTAATTATCAAAAGTCTTCCAGCCTTCTTTAAAATCAACTATGAGATCTACATCACTATCCTTGCCTTGTTCACCTCTTGCATAGGAGCCAAAGATAGCAATTTCAATTACTCCAAACTTTTCTACTAAATAATTTTTACGTTCTTGTAAAATTGCTTTTATATCTCTGTTCATTTTTCTTTCTCCTCTAAAAGTTTATTAACTCTAACTTTTCCTGTTAATAGGTCTTGCATAAGCCCTTGTTTTATTTTTGTAGTTTTTCTTTGTATTGCTCTTCTTTTTCAATTGTTTGGTCTGTTTGTGAAAGTATTTCGGCTATGCGTTGCTGTTCTGGGAGTGGGGGGGAGGGGGATTAAAAAATTGCTTATATGCTTAAGAGTTAGATTGGATTGAGCTGATTTGACTAAAACATTCTCAATATAGTTTTGAATTAAAAAACTTGTTAAATAGAATTTTAAAAATTTAATAGTGGTTTCTTTCTTTTCTTTTAATCTAATAATGGCAAGAGCTTGATTTGTATTGGCTGGCAAAACTGACTTTTCTATTATAGCAACTCTACCAAGAGCTCCAGCTATTGAAAATAAAATATCTCCTTCTTCAAGCTTTGATCTTGATAAATAATTGTTAGTTTTTTTATCTATATGCTCAAGTTTTTCTGTTATGAAATTTCCATTTTCATCAATACTTTCTATTTTTATAAAATTTATACCATCATTTACATACGAAAATCCATAAGTAGTTGGAGTTGTCCCTTTGGTTATAGTTTTACTTATCTCTCCCAATCTTACCACTTCCCACTCTTCTGGTATTCTGCCAAGTGGGGAGTCTTTAAACTTGTGAGTTTTTTCGCTTCTTATGTTGCCGTTTTCGTCTATGCCTTTGGTGAGTAAATCCTGCATCAAGCCCTGTTTTATGCGTTTGTATTTTTCTATAATTTTGCCTGTCTTTTCTATGGCATTATCAATTGTTTCAAGAATTTCAGCTATTTTTTGCTGTTCGGGTAGCGGGGGGAGGAAAAGTTTAAGATTATATAAGTCAAAAGTGTTAACAGAGACTTGGTTTACAGCCTGTCTAGATAAATTTTTAATTTTGCCTCTTACTTTTTCACTTTTAAGTACGTATATTAAAAAGAATGGAGAGCAAATGCTTTTTTTAGTTCTTAATAAAAGTAAATTCATTCCATGTATTAAAAATGATGGTTTTCCTTTATAAATAGCCGTTTTTCCTACATGTTCAAAACTGTTTATATGACTAAATAAAATGTCGCCTACTTCTAATTTAAAATCTTCAACTAATTCAATATGAGTTAAGTCTAAGTATCCAACTTTATTTTCATCAATATAACCTTCTGAAATACTTTCTATCCTTGTTATAGGTATTCCTTCTTTTTTAATTTGTTGAAAACTATATACATAACCATTTCTTATTTTTTCAACTACCTCTCCCAACCTTACCCACTTCCAACCCTCTGGCAAATCTTTAAACTCTTTATCACCACTCATAATTAAATCACCTCTAAACAAAATAAACTGCGTGCAATAAAATCAAAAACACCACACATAAAAATTTTTGCGTGCATTACACCACACACAAAACAATCTTTAAGCATTTATAATATCCAATATTTTAGCAAATTCATAAACTGCTGGATTGTTGCCTTTTGAAGGAGTTCTTAAAATTATCAAATTAGAATACACCAATTTATTAAGAACCTCTATTCCCGACTTTTTTTGGAGCTTTTATTAATTCTAAAAACGATTTAGTATCAATAACAGGTTGCTTAAAAAACGCATCAAGAGCAGGAATAGCATATTGAGATTTAGTCGCTTGTATAAATCTATCTTTCATCTCATTATAAAGATTTAAAAGCTTTTGAGCTTTATCGATATTTATTTTAGCTTGCTGTATTACTGCCGTCAAAAAGAAATCTATCCAACCGCTCCAATCATTATCTTTGGTTATTATTAGCAACCTATCATAATACTCAGTTCTATTTTTTTCAAAATACTCACTCAAATAAAAACTTGGTTGCGTTCCTTCAATCTTGCTTGATAATACGGCTTCATTTGTGATCAATGGAGCAAGTAAGATATCTGGATTTGGCAATGCTCTTAATATTCCATCAAATAGAGCTACTCCCCTGTTTGCTTCTACTATCTTTTTTATAAATGGCTCTAAGATTAAATCTTTTGGTGGAAACTCTATAGGTATATATGGCTTTGATTTACTCATGTAACATATCCCAATTTTTCTAAAAACTCATTTAACTTTTTAACTTCTAAATCTCTCTCAGCTTCAAGCTCTTTTAAAGAAACCTTATACTTATCCCAAAGATTTTCAAAAATCTTTATCAGTTCTCTTTTTTCTGCATTTAAATACCTTTCAAGATGCTGTTTAGCGGTTTGATAGATCTTATCTAAAATTAACTCCTTGGCCTCTTCCTCGGATATGGAATTTCTTTTTTCTTCTACTGCTTTAACTAAATTATCATTTATCTGTTTTATTTTCTTGTTGATATCTTTCTGCTCTTTTTCTTTTTTCTCAATATCTTTAAGCAAAGCTTCCCATTTTTCAGCTTCTTTGATAGATTCTTGATTGTTTGTTTTTAAATCTTTGATAAGATCTTTTAGGTATTTTTTTACTTTACTGACTGATTTTTCGCCTTGGTCTTCTTCGTCCCAATCTTCAATCTCTTCTAAAAGCTCATTTAACTCTCCTTCAATTTCTGATTTTTTTGCTTCAATCTCTTCTAATGTTTCTAAATCTTCTTTAAAGAAAGCTTCTTTAATCTTTTGGTCATCTATGATTAAGCTACTCCATCCTGATGTTATAATTGTTTTAAAGTCATAGCTTAAATCTTCCCACCAGTTAACAAAAATACCAGTCAACTTAAACTCATCTAAAACATTCAAAGGAATAAACTTATCTTTTAAGCTGTTTAAAGCTCTAATTCTAAAAGCCCAAAGACTTTTATTGTTTGGAAAGCTTTCAATCTCGTCTTTTATTTCTTCCCACCACTGATCAAGCTTTTGATGATGCAGATAAAACACATCATTTACACTCTCATCAGAATCTATAATCTCTTTTATCTGGCTTTTATCTATTAAATCATGTTTAAAATCAAACGAGCTTTCATCTTTTTCTATAAAGATTTTAAATATATCAAAATTTAGTTTGTCAATTTGAGATTTGCAAAGCTCTACTTCATTCTTAGGTACGCTTCCCATTATATGATGATGGACGTTTTCAATTTCTGGCTCTGGAGAGTTATCAACGTATCTTCTGATATTTAGGTTAAAGTCGTTTTCTTCAATCTCTTTAATATCTACCAATCTTGAATATTTAGGTATTTCTAATTTTTTCTCAAAGACAGCCACTATTTTTTCAATATCTTCATGTCTTAGATAATTTTGATTTCTTCCTTCTCCGTATTCCTTATCTGCATTTATAAACAATATTTTGTTTTTAAGCTCTTTTGGTTTGTTTTTGTTAATAACTACAATGCAGGCTGGAATACCTGTGTTGTAAAATAGCTTTGGCGGTAGTCCGATGATTGCCTCAATCAAATCATCTTTAATAATACCTGTTCTAATTACCTTTTCTTGACCACCTCTAAACAGTACACCATGAGGCATAACGGTTGCCAATATTCCATTGTCTTTTAAACTTGCTATCATATGTTGTAAAAACATTAAATCGGCTTTTTTGCCTGTCTCTGGAGCAAAGCCATACTTAAATCTCTCTTCAAACTTCATGTTTGTTCTTGAGTAATTTTGAGAAAATGGAGGATTTGCGAGGATTCTATCAAATCTTTTTATGTATCCGTTTTCTAAATGTTTTGGTTCTGTCAAAACATCTTCATTTTCTATGTGGGCATCAGGTATGCCGTGGAGTATCATATTCATTTTACAAATTGACCAAGTAACACCATTGAATTCTTGTCCATAAAGTCCTAAGTTGGTAGGGTCTTGTCCTATCTCTTCTACATAGTTTCTCGCTTCAATGAGAAATCCACCAGAGCCAACCGTCGGGTCGTATATGGTCATTCCTTCTTGCGGCTTTACAAGTCTAACCATTAAAGTTTTTACACCTGCAGGAGTATAAAACTCTCCGCCTTTCTTGCCTGCCGAGTCGGCAAAATCTTTTAAAAGGTACTCATAAGCTGCGCCGAGCAAGTCAGGAAATTCAAAATCTTCATTTCTCAATCTATACTTGTTAAAATGATGAATAAGGTCAATAAGTTGTTGGTCTTTTAGCTTTGTTCTGCCTTTTACAGCGTTAAAATCTATATGTCTAAGAACACCTTCAAGACTTGGATTGGCTTCTTCTAACGACGCAAGAGCTTTATTTAGTTGGTTTCCTATATCTTCTTTTAAGTTTAAAATATTTTGCCATCTTGCCCTTTCTGGAACAAAGAAAGTATCTTCATAAGAAATAGGATCTTCTATTAAACTTTGTATCTTTTCTTCTGAATAGCCTTTTTGTCTGTATTTTGCTATAAGCTCTTCCCTCTTTGCTTCAAACTCATCGGAAACACGCTTTAAAAAAAGCATGCCAAATATATACTCTTTATACTCCGAAGCATCCATCTGACCCCTTAATATATCAGCAGCTTTAAATAAATGTTCTTCAAGCTGTCTCAATGTAATTTTGTTTTCATTCATCGCTTATACTCCTTAACTATTTAGTTGTTTAAGCACCCACAAAATAACCTTTTTCCAATAGTAGTTCTAAAGTTTCGTTATTCTTCTTTATATCTATTATAGCATTCTTGGTTTTCTTTTGTAAAAACAGGGTTGTGTGGAATCTTTTCTCTAAACATTCCAAAGTTGTATAAGTTCAGATAGACTGTGAACACTTACCTTGTTAAAATATTCCTTAAAATTTTAAGAGGAGGTAAGTGTGT
>OFEH01000318.1_pt1 | contig 17917 bp, 14 predicted proteins | sample 1521031 | NCBI WGS metagenome assembly OFEH01 (sample SAMN05518350, study PRJEB24110) | hypersaline lake metagenome | isolation source: Grendel Spring, Yellowstone National Park, Wyoming, USA | place: USA:Grendel Spring, Yellowstone National Park, Wyoming, USA | collected 2011-11-16
TTTCTGTTGTTTTTGTTCTTGTTTTTGTTCTTCTTTCTGTTGTTTTTGTTCTTGTTTTTGTTCTTCTTTCTGTTGTTCTTTGAATAGTACGTCCATTATGTTAGCGGTACTTTTGGTATGTTGTCGCCGTTGTCTTGTGATTTGTTTCTTTTCCATTTCTTGAGGTAGTGAAATTCTGATTTCTTCATTTCCTATTGATATTCTAGTGATTTCTATGGGATTGCGGGCTATTATGTCTCTTTCCTCTTGTGTTATTTGGTTAATTGCAATAAAGAGAGCTAGTCGTCCTATTCCTTTAGATTCGGCTTGTTCCAGTAATTCATTGAGAGTGACTCGTTGTCTCCTCGTGAGCAGTGAGATGATCCAACTCTTGATTTCATCAATAGTCATTTATTACCTTGATAATATATTTTGAACCATATTTATATGCTTTCCTTGCTTTGCGTATCTACTAGCTGTCATATTGGACGAAAATACTTAAATAATTGTGATCACTATGATGCAGAGGATGCGGTGATTCATCTATTGTTGCTACTTGAATTAGGTAGTGGAGTAGGAGTTCCTCACCATAGTTATATGTATTCTGCTCGTTTAAGGAATGAATTTGAGGTGGTTAATTAATGGATGGATCAGCTAATAATGGACCGATGTATATTCGTTATGTGATTTCTCGTCCCCGTAGGTTAAGGATATTAAAGGCCATTTATGCATCATCAAAATCATTGGTGGAATTAGAAAAAGAATTGAACATCCCACTATCCATATTATTATATGATATAGAAACCATGAGGCTTCAGGGACTTGTGACTAGGATAGGATCAAATGTGCTCTTAACCGATAGGGGTAGAAATGTGGTTGATGCTTTACGTGGAATGAATATAGATGAGGAGAAGCCCCTTGGTTCACTGCATAAATTAATTAATTACCTATCATTAAGGCCGATAGGTGTTTATCTTCATCAAGTAGAGTCCAGAATATTGCTCATCTATTCATTGCTGATATTGGCGTTGAGCAGCATCATAATGTATATGAGTGGTATTAAACTGCTGTTTTTATTGCCGACGACTGACGTATTTATTCCTCAATATGTAACTATTATATCAATAATTTTATTCATAATCATTAATGTTATGATACTGAGAATATTGATGCCTTTGCATGATATGATATATTGGGTAACGTATTCCCTGGCCTCGCTCATACCGCTCTTCACCGCCTCAACAATATACTCACTTGCATATATTCTTGGATTAATGTATAATCCATTAATAGCGGCAATAGTATATACGGTGAGTTATTTATCAACTGTGGTATCCATCTCGCTGCTCTCAACATTGGTATCCCTGGAAACTAGCTTATCCACGGAGATAGTATTCACAATCTATGTATTCGTAATGTTTGTTCCAAACGTGTTACTATATCTGATTTTATCATCATCACCATAATGCCTAGCATTTATATTCATTACACCACATCGTAAATGTGGATAATGTTTACAGGCCAGCCGAAGACTCGGATCAAACGCTTAGAGCAGCGGTATCCCTTCTAAGAAATATTTGTAATAATAAGGGGGAAGTCACCATAATTGAAATTGGAAGCGGCAGTGGCTACGTAATCGGTGGCTTAGCACGAGAATTGCACTTAATGAATTGCAAATATAGGAAATTAATTGGAATAGATATCAATCCTTATGCATGTAAACTAACTATGCGGGCAATGGATGATATAGACGTGATACAAGCCAGTCTCCTTAGTTCACTGAGGTGGAGCCTGAACCCAGATTTAATAATTTTTAACTTGCCCTACTTATTGGGTGGCAATAGATCGAACTCAATAGATTGGTTAGATGCGGCAATATATCTAGATTACTTAAGTTCCAATTTAATTGATGAGCTTCTCAATCAAATCACTAAAATGAACTTCAGCTTCATAATATTAACTTACTCATCTGAATCCATGTCTATTATTGAGGACTCCCTAGCTAATTACGGACTAAGAGTTAATGAGAGATTAATTAATCATTTTTTCTTTGAAGACATAATAACCAGCATAATAACAAAAAAGTAACAAAATAGCGACCACCATAAGGAGTCGCCCTTCAGGACGGGAAGAGGATCAGTTATGCTACAACTTTTTCCTCAGTTATCTATTTTTATTAACTGAATAATGTTGGGTTCAAGATAGATTATTTTAAGATATTACTTGTTACATTGATTGTTCTATTATTAAGCTTATTATTGCTTCCCCTATATCCGATATATATTCTCCAATTCTAGAAAGGCTGTTTATTATAGTTCTTATGCTGGCCGACAGGGCGGGATCGATCTCTATCTTGGATATCTCGCTCATTATGTTTGGAATGGAAGATTTAGATTCCGACTTAGCTAAATCAATTATTCTATTGATTTCCTCAAGCGTTATGGACTCTGAGAATGCTTTTGAAATGGAATTAAGTAGTTTATTATCTAGACTTGTCATGTCTCCAAGTTTGTTTCTAAGGTCCTTTGGAATGCCTATTAGGTATGATGAGCCCATGTTCAGTAGCTCATATGATATTTCCACTACATGATCTGCGGCTCGCTCAAGCGATTTATTTATAGTGGCGTACTCTAATAGGTTTCGTGGATCCTTTAAACCGGAGAGACTCATTGAGTGTTTGCTAACTACCATTCGCTTGAGTAACCTATTAAGAAGCCAATAGAACTTATCGACCTCATTATCTCGCTCTATTATATCATTAAGGATCGCTTTATCCGCTGTATCAAGTGCTGTTCTGACATCCTCCAACATACCTGCCAACGCCCTCACTATTTTAAGAACAATATCATTTATCTTGACGTCCGGGATATCAATTAAATTCTGCATGACTAAGCTATTTCTGCCCTCCTCGGTTACCTCTACTCCAGTTAATTTTCTTCTAACTAGGTCTTTTATCTCCTTCTTCAGTGGCGCTGTTGATACGTCGAAATTTAGCTTAAAAACATCATATCCCGCCAAGTAATATGAAAGCAATATTCGTTCTAGATGTTCCTTGTTGGCTAAATCATCCTGCACGTTTAGGGTTGCCTCGAATGCCATCATTTTATCGATTTTCTTAGGTACGACCAGTAGGGATAAGTCGGGTTGAGGCATTACAAGGACTTCATCTCCCGGCTTTAGATCTGTGGCCCTAGTCCACTCCTTTGGAAGGGAAACTATTAAGGTTGCGCCCCCTGTTAATTGAACTCTTCTGGTTTCTGGTTCATACTTCACTATAGATCACTGTTCCTATATCTAGCACCCTATAAATACTTTATTCTGCAACAGGAAGCCAATAAGAGCTAGCGTAATATTGAGAACTATGCTAACTTCACTATGGCATACTTCCCAACAAATAATTAAAATATTTAATATAGATTACGGTATTTAATTTCACTCAACTACTAGTTCTGTCTCAGATGCATTTTCTCCTAATTTAGGCACAATTATTTGTAATATTCCATCTTTTAAATAAGCCTTGGCTTCATCTATCTTAAGTTTAAAGGAGAACTCTATTCGTCTCTGCAACCTATAATTACCTATTCTCTCTAAATGAATGAATTTAGCTTGCGGAAGGGGCATTGAATCAGCCCTTATCTCTATATAATTAGAGCCCACCACTATCTTTATCCTTTCCTTAGCTACGCCGGGCACATCGAATAATATAATTACCCTATTTGGTTCCTCTATTACATCTGCAGCTGGTTCCCTAACTATATCGGTGGAGCCCGTGGCTATTGCTACCTTCTCTAATAGTTCCCTTATCGCATTTTCGGCCTTAGAGGCATTATCTATCACTACGGTGTTTCGTTCAAGTGGTGTCTGTATCTGCTCTTGCATATGGATGTTTAATTCACCTGGCTTATCAAGTAAACGGATAAGATTATGCGTACCGAGGGTGATTAGGCTACTTTATATTGGGGGTGTGTAAGAAGTAAATATAATAATTATTATAACACAAGCCATATTTACTTATTTGCAATTTATACAATTGTAAATATAGTACTCCTAATCATTATTACTGTTACACCATAATGCTTAAATTGGTGAGTTCCCCCTTTGCTCTATGCGAGGCTTATCTAGGTTCGCGTGAGCTGTGATCGTGGTGGCCATCATTGTGGTAGTGGCCGCCGTCGTGGCGGTAACCTATAAACCATCTACGTCGAGCGTTCAAGCGGCGAAGGCGCCGCTAATATTCTACACGTGGTGGGCCACGACGGGTAAGGTGGCGCTGAACCACTTAATACCAGCATTCGAAAACCAATACCACCTAAACGTGACCCCAACAATAGTTCCAGGCGCTGGGGGCACCAACGCCAAGTACGCAATACTAACGCTAATAGAGGCAGGAAAACCACCGGCATTATTCCAAGTGCATTATGGTCCTGAGATGATAAGTTACGTGGAAATAGCCCCTAAAGGGGTAAATAACTTCGTTAATATGACTCCAATAGCTCAGCAAATCGGTCTCTTCAAGTATGCCGTGCCTGAAGTACTTCAGGCCGGTGCATTCAATGGGACTTTATTATCAATACCGGTTAATGTTCATAGAGGTGCATTGCTTTACATTAATTTGAAGTTACTTAAGAAGTATAATTTGCCAATACCAACTAATTTATCTACGCTGGAGTATGATACGGTTCAATTAGCCGCTCATGGCGTTTCCCCGTGGATGGTGCCGGGCTCTGATGGTGGTTGGGATCAATTAAATCTTTGGGAAGATATATTCCTATCTCTGGCTGGGCCTCATGTTTATAATGAAATGATATATGGAGTAATTCCATTAAACAATGCAACAATACAGAATTGGATAGCTGAGACCAACAACTTATTCCTACTTTACCTCATATGATTATCCAGGGTGGCAATCATTGACGTGGACCCAGGGATTAACTGATCTAGCCCAAGGTAATGTGGCGTTTCAAGCCAATGGTAATTGGTTAACTAATTACGCCTATGATTTCCTCAACATAACCATATATCCGGCGGTTGCTCCTTATATTAACTGGAATAATGTAACGATAGTGGAGGAACCATTTCCAGGCACACAGAACTATTACGCGCTAGTTATTGATTCAGTTGCGGTTCCAGTGGGGCCGCAGGAGCAAGATGCATTGACTTTTATTAAGTGGTGGGCATCCATGGCTGGTCAAGAGATATGGACCAAATGGAAGGCAGTTACGTTCTATAACAACGTCACTACTGACTACTTCAATACGCCTGCTCAGTGGTACGATTATAAGCAATTGCTGAGCACGCCTGAGCAAAACTTCGTTTATCAATTATCTGATGGTGGGTTGTTTGATGATGTATTCGCTCAATTGAATAGTGGTCTCTACACATTGCAACAAGTTGGATCAAGCGGCATAGCGGCCTGGAATATAACGCTGGCCACGGAGATGCATCAGGAGGAGAGCGAGTGGTTGGCCGCCGCTAAGCTTGGCCTTGGCTACCTAGGGTTCCCTGGCCACCCATTTGCTGGTTACTACCCACCATGGGTTAATTCCTAACAATGCTTCTTGGGGTCAATATTAAAATAATAGTTTATTTCATGGTGATATCATGAGAATTCAAGGATTAATAATGGCAATTCCAACGATTTTCTTTTCATTCCTTCTACTTTACTTAGTCTTATGGAATCTGTATTACTCATTCACGAATTGGTCTCTGCTTAATCCTCACCCATCATTTGTTGGTCTCCAAACATATATGTCCCTGTTATCCACAGAGTATTTCTCTATCTCTTTCTCTCACTCTATTCTATTGTCGGCGGGCGCCGTTGTCTTCGGTAATTTGCTTGGTTTACTATTTGCTTCCTTACTTTATTTTCTAGGCAATGAGAGATTAAGGAGTTTCTACCTATCATTATTGATATATCCATTATCTATATCCATGGCAGCTAACTCATTGATATGGCTTTGGCTATTTAATATTCATATCGGCATAAATTGGTTCTTGAGAATGCTTCATTTGCCGACGCCTCTCTGGCTTTCATCGCCATCAATGGAGTTTCCAAGCTTAATGATAGTGGTTATATGGGCATATGCTGGTTTATCGCTGATTTTTTACTTGGCGGCCTTTATGGGTGTTGATAAATCATTGATAGAGGCGGCGAGGATAGATAAGGCCAGTCCATTCAGGATATTATTTAGAGTTCTTCTTCCTAACTCTATGAATGGGTTCATAGTATCATCAGCATTATTATTCCTCTTCTCCTTTAGGGTATTTAGTCCTCCTTACCTATTAAGCGGTGGACCAACCAATATATTTCTCCAAACTAGCGTGGTCTATATGTATTACTTATTCACAACGGAATACTTTGCCCAAGCCTCTGCTGTGGCTACAATAATAACAGCAATAGCAACTGCAGTGGTTATACCTTATGCGTTATATGGGATAAAGAGGTGGATGAAGCATGAGTAAAGCCAAAACCAAGAGAATCAGTCCTGCCGTAAAGGCCGCAATTCATCAATTGGTAATCATCATCTTTGTAGTTATATGGTTGGTTCCGATATATGCCATGGTAATAAATGGATTGAAGAGCGACGTAGCGGTATACACGACGCCGGTTCTTGTGCCTTCCTCATCCCCTACCCTAGAGCCCTTCCAAGCGGTTTGGCCATCACTAAGCAGGCCATTATTAAATAGTTTAATAATAGTGCTTCCCGTGGCGTTCATAGCTACTTTCTTGGGATCCATGGCGGCCTACTTCTTCTATATGCTTTCAAATAGTTTTAGTAAGGTTTCTTCCTTTATAAGTAACTTTTTATTCTCTTTGATATCGTTGGCCACGTTTATTCCGTATCAAGCCACATTAATCCCATTAACTAAGTTGGTTGCAGATATGGGTCTCCTGAATACTTATTGGGGATTAGCGTTTGCATTCTTCATATTCTATATGCCAACTGGGGCATTATTAATGTCTATTTTCATAACCGCCATACCTCCCAGGATAATTGAAGCTGCCAGGCTGGATAAGGGCAGCGATTGGAGGATTTTCATTAAATTAGTATTTCCATTATCGCTGCCGGGCTTTGTATCGACATTAATATTTAACATCATTGAGACATGGAATAACTTCTTCATACCCTTAATGTTGACTACCACGCCCAATATGAGGTTAATACCGGTTACGGTTCAATCATTCACTGGAGGATATGCGACTCTCTATAATGAAACATTCGCTGCAGCATTTATAGCATCTATAGTGCCCTTGGGCATCTTCATTTTTCTTGGTAGATATTTTATAAAGGGCTTAATAGCCCTTGGAACAGGAGGTAAGGGGGTGTAGTATGGTTAAGGTAATTACTAAGGGTGTCACTAAGATATTTAAGTCGAAGAAGAAGGAAGTAGTTGCATTAGATAAGATTAACATGGAGATCATTAGATAAGATTAACATGGAGATCAATAGCGGTGAATCCTTCGGAATATTAGGACCTAGTGGGGCTGGTAAGACGACGCTTATGCGTATAATAGCTGGACTTGATGTACCGACCGCCGGCGAGCTGTATTTCAATGATGAGCTGGTGGCTGCCTCGAATAGATTGATAGTGCCTCCCGAGGATAGAAATATAGGTATGGTATTTCAAACATGGGCCCTTTATCCTAATATGACTGCTTATGATAATATCGCTTTTCCACTGAAGTCTTTAAAGATAAGCAAGGCCGAGGAGCAGAAGAAAATAAACGATATAGCGGAGATACTTGGGATATCTCATGTGCTCAATCACTATCCAAGGGAATTATCGGGTGGTCAGCAACAGAGGGTGGCGTTGGCGCGTGCATTGGTTAAGAATCCATCTATTCTCTTATTGGATGAACCGTTCAGTAATTTGGATGCCAGAATAAGGGATAGCGCTCGTGCTCTTGTTAGGAGGATTCAAAATGAATTGAAAATAACCACAATAACGGTTTCTCATGATCCCGCCGACATATTTTCCATAGCGGAACGCGCTGGCGTTATAGTTCATGGCAAATTAGTGCAAGTGGATAAGCCATCCATCATATACTCTAAACCCATCACTGTGGAGGTGGCGAAATTAATAGGTGATTTAGTGGAGTTAAATGGAAGAATTGAAGATAGAAATGGAGCAACGTATGCGGTAGTTGATGATTTTTCATTTCCCATAAATAAGATCAACGCCAGCAACGTAAGGCTGGGCATTCGCCTTGAAGATCTAAAGATATCCAAGGAATCTTCTCTGGGCAGTGACTGGTTCCTCGTGGGGCGAGCTCGGGTTAAGGTATCCAGCTATTCAAGTGGTCTCTTCAGGGTCACTGTTGTGCCTCCTAGTAATGATAATACCGAGGTTGTGGTCATGATGGATAAGCCGTTTGATGTTGGGGAGGAGGTTAATTTATTTATAAGGCTTGGAAAGGTATTGGTATTCACGTGATTTTCTAATTTTAATTATTGTCGAAAGTTTCATAGTTATCTCTCAACTTAAGATCTTACAGCATTGCATCTTTATCTAGGATATTACACCGTTATATTGAGTCTAATGATACGGTTATTTTATCCGTTGGGAAGAATAAACTTTATAGGTGGGGAGGATAGATGCAATTAGAGATAGTCAAGTCATCCAGGATGCCCAGGGTAATAAAGCGTAATGGTAAGGAGGAGCCCTTCTCTCCGCGGAAGCTTCTCAGGGTGCTTAGTTTAGTAAATGCGCCGAATCCAGATCTAGTTTTAAAGGAGCTTCAGAGCTTAATAAGCGGCCAAACAATAAAGAGCCAAGATATAAGCGATATGGTTCAACTGATAATGCTCAATAAGGCGCCTGAAGATATGAGATGGCACACTGCAGCCAGGGATTATTTGTTATGGAGTGTATATAAAATGGTGCTGGGCAAGTTCGATCAATCCAATTTTGAAGTTATTTATAGGAATGGGTTTAAGCAGTGGTTCTTAACTGGCATGAGCCAAGGATTATGGAACAAGGAGATGGCATCGTTTTATGAACAATACATAGATGAATTAAGCAGCATGATTAGGCCAGAGAGGGATCGCTTGCTCACTTATAATGGCGTTAGAACGCTCATGAGTCGCTATCTGCTAAAGAGACTTGATGGCACATTCTTTGAGACTCCTCAGTATATGTGGATGAGGGTTGCAATGGGGGTTGCATATGCTGAAAAAATGTATGGAATTGATCCTATATCATGGGCGTCCAAGTTTTATGATTTAATGAGTAACTTGAAGTTTCTTCCCAATTCCCCAACCATGTTTAATGCATTCACTCGCTCTGGGGAATTATCGGCATGCTTCGTGGTGCCAATTGATGATTGTATTTCAGGTTATTCCCATGAGAATTGCTTTGGAATTTATGATGCCTTAACCCTGACCGCCGAGTTACATAAGATGGGAGCTGGGACAGGGTATAATTTCTCTAAATTGAGGCCCGAAGGGGATGTAGTTAAGTCAACGGTGGGAGTCGCCAGTGGCCCAGTCAGCTTCATGCGTTTATTTGATGTTAGCACGGATGTAATAAAGCAAGGAGGTAAGAGGAGAGGGGCCATGATGGGGATACTTGAGGTATGGCATGCAGATATTCAGAAATTCATTAAGGCAAAGTCGGGTCAATTAAAGGACATTCAATTACAGAACTTCAATATATCCGTTATGACCACCGATTACTTCATGGAGCGCGCATTGACGGGCGAGGATTGGCTTCTCTTCAGTCCCAGGGAGTGCCAATGCTTAGCCAATACATGGGGGGATGAGTTCCAAAAATGCTATGAGGACTGTGAACGCCGTGCCATGCAGGGCGATATAAAGATATGGGGCAAGGTTAATGCTAGGGAGCTATTTAATGAATGGGTAAAGAGCGCATGGGATTCCGGCGATCCCGGCATGCTTAATAAGGATTCCATAAACATAATGCATCCAGCGAAGAATGCGGGGGTAATTGCTTCAACTAATCCATGTGGCGAGGTTCCGCTCTTGCCGGGAGAATCATGCAATTTAGGCAGCATAAACATAACTAAGTACATACATGGGCATCAAATAGCTTGGGACGCCCTATTCAATGATATAGCTATAGCAGTGAGGTTCCTGGATGATGTAATAGATGTAAATAAGCATCCACATAAAATGTTCGATGAGGCCAATCACGCTACCCGCAAGATAGGTCTCGGGGTTAATGGCTTCGCTGATTTATTAATAAAACTGAGCATTCCTTATGATAGTCCAGAGGCATTACGTCTTGCAGATACATTGGCGATGTTTATGTTCAGCACGGCGACAAAGGCTAGCCACTTATTGTCGCTGGAAAAGGGATCATATCCTAAGTTTAATGGGAGCGATTGGGAGAAGGGGATCCTCCCAATAGATAGATGGATGGAGAGAGCAAGAAAAATATCGCAAGTAACTAATCAGTACTTATCAGAATACCTAGAGATCATTAGTCCCCCTCAACATGCTCAAGACGAATTCACATCAGCTGCATTGAGCGTATTACAGGAAATGCATGCTACACTTGACGATATTCGTGCTTTAGTTAAGAGCGGTATAAGGAATGCGACAGTGATGAGCATTGCTCCAGAGGGAAGCAGGAGCTTAATAGCAGGCGTGAATTCAAGCATAGAACCCATATTCGCTATTGCCTATGTTAGGAACTTAGCCATAGGTAAGTTGATTGAGTATAATGGAACGGCCCTAGAGAGATTAGGTAATGTTCCTGAGGATATCAAGAAGTATATACTGGAGAGCGGCATGCTTCCCAATACGTATAAGTTACATGGCTTATTGAAGACCGCTAATGAGATCCATTGGAGGTGGCATGTCATGATGCAGGCTACGTGGCAGCGGTGGATCGATAACGGGGTAAGCAAGACTATTAATATGCCGAGTAATGCCACCATTAAGGATGTGGAAGGAGCTTACTTAATGGCATGGGAATTAGGCGCTAAGGGCATAACGGTATATAGGGATAAAAGTAAGTCTGTTCAAGTGATTTATAGTGGCGTAGCTAATAAGCCATCTCCCTCTAAGATAATTGTTAAGACTATAAACGTTGATGAGAAAATAGATGACAAGCTAAATGAATTAGGCGAAACAAGCGATCCCTATTGTAAGACGGATTCATGCGGCTGACTCGAATGAAAATAGTTCTAGTTCCTTCATTTCATTAAATAATTGGGTTAATATTTCCTTGTAATCTATTTTACCCATTTCTACATTATCCATCTCCTCCTCTAACTGCCTAGTCCTATCCTCGCTGACTAATTTACCAAGCTCCTTGTTATTGCCGCATTTGATCTGCGTATCCTCTAGTTCCTTCTTATCCTCTTCCCGTCTCGGCGGCAATTTTTCCCTAACATAATCATCGCCAGTTAGGCAAACATATGCAAGTATACCCAGCCTCTTTGGCACAAGGTATTTTACATTACCTATTGCTGTGACGTATCCTCGCCTAAGCAGTGTGTCTATTATTTTAGCATAGGTGGATGGTCTACCTATGTGTTTTTTCTTCATTTCAGCTATTATATCGCCTTCCCTATAGGGATAAATCGTTCTAATGGTCTTAGTAACCACATCTTTAACCTCGAAATCCGCTTCAGTAATGGCTTCGCGTTTTCGGATTGATTGAAGCACTAATTGAAATCCAGGATCCACTATATCGATCACCCTCTCGAGTTCCTTATTGGCGATTTCGTTCGAGTTATGCAAAGTAACTCTGTACTTAGCCTTCTTAATCGTGGCGGGCCTCATTTGGCTTGCCATGAATCTCTTAAATATTAATCGATAGAGTTGGATATGCCTATTCGTTAGTTGAATATTTAGTATACCTGTGGATATTAATGTATGGAGCTCCTCCTCATCTATTGGCCTAGTTGGCCTTATACACTCGTGGGCTCCCTCCTCACTTGTGGTCCAAGTTCTTCCCATGTACTCCTTCTCGCCAAATTTATTGCCTATATATTCCTTGGCTATTGATAATCCAACGGCCGATACCCTAGTGCTATCTGTTCTGTGGTATGTTATTAATCCGGACTCGAAGAGATCCTGCGCAAGTCTCATTGTTGTATTTACATCAAGTCTCAAGAGGTTAGCTGCATCAGTTAGCATTGTATCGGTTGTGTAGGGCGGTGGAGGATTAATTATTTCCTCTTTCTCCTCTATTTTGCTATAATTAACTTTTAATCCATCGTGATTCTTTTTGAATCCTCTTAGGTTCTTGGATTCAGCCTTGGCCTCGCTTGGATCATTATTGAGCGGAACAATGAATGTTTCCTGCTCATCATTAACTAGGGTTACAGTCAGTCTCATTGCCTTAGAGTATTTATTGTCTATGTGCCTTCGTATTATCCATCCTAACACCGGCGTTTGGACTCTCCCAGCGGATAGGTTTTTGCGGTTAAGCCTATCCTGTAGGTACTTGCTTAGCCCAAATCCTATCCACCTATCTTCTATCCTTCTAACTAGTTGCGACTTAACCATATTGGGCTCCACCGCTCTTGGATTAGCTATGGCATCTATTATGGCCTTCTTCGTGACTTCATGAAATTCTATTCTATGGATATTCGACACGAATGGACGCAACATGTTATATACATCCCAAGCGATTTTCTCACCCTCGGAATCGGGATCCGTGCCTATCAATACCTCATCAACATCTATCGCTAAATCCCTTAAGGTATCTATTACCGGCATTGTAGTCACTAGCTGAGTACCATCATAGGGGCAAGTATCCCTTTCATCGGTATAAGTCTTACCGCATGTCGGGCACCTCTTTATTATGCTATATATCGGTATGAACTTCCCATCGGTAACTAATACACCATAGTAATCCTTAGCCCTTCCCATTATTTCCTGCTCGATGGCGTTAGGCGCCAGCTCCATCATGTGTCCCTTGGTTGCCACTATGCTTAGCAACATGTTGCCCAGATTTGTTTCATATATGTTTAGGCCACCCATTATTCGCCTACTGGGTTTCCCAAAGAAATTGGCAATGGTTCTAGCCTTAGTAGGAGACTCCACAACTAATAGGACTGACTTAAAAGTACTTAGTTTCTCTTTCTTTGGTTCCTCACTTCTAAGTAGTTCCGCCACCTCTCTTCTTTCCTCATTAATGACCTGCATTATGGCATCTACATCATAGGCCTCAACATCCTTGAACTCAGCCTCATCCAGTCTATACTTTAAATCGCGTTGAAGCGCCGTGAATACTGATGGATTATCAATTATGATTATGGATAATCCATGCGTGACTCCTCCGATATACATCCTTGATGTCCTACCGCTGGCCTGTATATATGTGGTGGAATCCGGCAGCACTATGTGGAATTCGCCGTTTCGTAATTGAATATTAACCTCAGACTTATTTATGTTATCGATTATGGCCGGCACCTTCAGGAGCTCATCGGCAAGTTTAAGGGACTCCATCGCCGTTTCAGCTACATATCTTTGAAATCCGCTCAGCTCATTGATGTTTTGCTGGGCCTTCGTAAGTATCTCGCTTAATTGGTTTTGGTTCAAATATGATATTCTCCGTAGCCTGGCAATCATTTTATCCACACGGCGCTTTAATTCATCGGGCGCTATTTGACGTATACCAGAGAAGAAGAGGAGGAACTTGATGGGCATGAATTCCGCCAGGTTTAGTCTAAACATTATTTTTGGCACTCCCACGAATATCACATACTTAATGCGGGCCGGCATATCTATTCCTCTGGCAAGCGATGACCTAGATGTAGCAAGGCCTATCAATACATCTAGTTCACCCTCCTGGAATGCAAGCAATAGTTTCTTTTTCGGCTTCAAGTAGATACCAGCCTTTATTCCTGCCTCGCCTAATTTTTCAGCAATCTTTTTGGCTATTTCCCTATCAGCATCTGTTGGAATAAATATTATACCTCCCCCACCTAGCCTCTTAACTAGGTTAGCTGCATCCTCTATTAAATTAGTTTTAGGTTGCATAAATAAATCAATGACATTCCTTAGACCCTCGGCTCGCCCACCCACTTCAAAGCCTAGAAATTCTCTGAAGAGAAGCGCCCTCGATGTGCCGCGTGGCCTGGTCAATACGCCGCTAACTATTAATGTACCGATATTCCGCCCCTTCATCATCTCTTCTATTGTTTTAGCTATGCTTCTCATTCGTCTATTAAGTTCGCCTAAATCATCTTCATTACCATTTCTAAGGGCTTGCATTGTATCTCTAGATACCTTAATAGCCTCCAGCGCTACATCTATTGCTTCCTTCGGTACGCCAAGCAGCACTAGTAGTCTATCTATATTCTTGCTTGACGCTTTAAGGACGCTATCGACATCGTCCACGAATATTAATTTATACTTATTTCTAGCCAGTAGATCCATGTGTTTAGATAGGAATGAATTCGTTATGATTAATATGTCATAATCATTATCATTAATTCTTTTTATCGCCTCCTCCTTCTCCTTCTTTGTCAATAGCGAATTATAGGCCACTATCCTTGCTTTTCCCTTCGAATATGCTTCGGCTCTCTGGAATAATTGGTATGCAAGAGTTGATGTTGGCGCCACTATGAGAGTCTTACCCCCATTAATCGCAGTATATATAGATGCTACTATTCCAAAGGTGGTCTTACCACTGCCGGTTGGCGCTATCACTGCAAAACTCTTTCCCCGTACAAGCCGCCTAGCCCATACCCTTTGAGCCCCCCACATCTCGAATCCAGTGATTTCACGGAATAGATTATTTAATTCATCATACTTCATATACATGGATAATATAGGTCTCATTCTCTTCAAAGTTCCTAATTTATCCATTTCTCTCAATATGCTTAGTACATCGCGTTTCTTTGGGGTTCGGGGAAGACATAGGCGGCACGGTAGCCCAGTTCCTAATCTATCTGCATCTATTATGCCCCCGCAATTGGGGCATGCCCATCGATACAACGCTGGTGGGAATCCATCATTTGCCACTGCCTAATCGTTTGGCGGAGGCGGGTAGGTTCATATAAATGTTTTGATGAGGAATGTAGAGAACCATTAATTCTCAACCCTGTATCGCATTAATAATAAAAGGGCAATCCTCGCCCATAAATATAGGTAGGAGGTTAGAGACAACTGATCCCCTTCCCGCCCTGAAGGGGCGAGGGCTCCCCGAGGTCTTGGGGGTTACGCCCCTTTATGGGTGCTGCTCTGTTGGTCATCCTCTCGAGCCGGTATTGTGGGGGTATGTCGGCCCCCACTCCCAAGGAATTGACCGGCCAAGAGTCCCCTATTGCTATCCTCGGAAGAAGCATTTAAGCTTTTACCCAGCCCCAAAGGACGAGACTTGTCATCCTCGTCATCATGATTTTTCATTAAAAATTAATAATGATTCATTTAATCAGGAGGAGCCTTAAGGGTTTTTATCTATTATATATTTAAATTGACTAATTCATTGCATAGTTAATGGCTATAAGCACACAAGCAAGAAGATTGCAGATAATAATATATGTGGCTTCTCTCATAGTTATCATTGCGACTCTCATTAGCATTGATGTAATGATAGTTCAGCTCTGGTTGGTTGGTTCCTCTAATTTAGATATAATATTCGTTGCATTGGCTTCATCATCTACCATATTGATGGATGTGATAACGGTGATAGGTATTTTACAGAATATCCCATTAACGCAATTAAAGCATCTTCACTTAGCATCACGGTTATTTTGGGTTATAATAATGATATTCGTGTTTGGCCTATTTCTTTATATCCCATATATAACAATAAAGCATTACTTGAATATATCCATACCAATAGATGACTATATGCTTGCCATGAATAACCTCCTAGGGTTGGGTATTGCACTATATAATTCAGGATTGGTCCTTACCATTTATATTATTTACACCATAATGAGAATGCGATTATTACCAGATGTCTATGAAACGATGATCGACACATTTGGGTTATCCAAGATAGGCATCAATTCATTCAAGGATGGATCCAGCAACGATAAAGACGATGATGACATAGAGGAAATATAGCTAATTATTGAAGGGGTAATTACTTGTTCATTATGAATAAGGGAATAGCCATTTCTTCTCGTGATAGTCCTGCATGGTGTCCTCTGAACTTCATTAGTTTATCATCGGATGGCTTAAGCAAGTAAATTAAGGTGGTTGAATCTCGGGGCACTGCAATTAGGTCTCCCATTCTTCTCCTAACTTTCTCGTTTAATCCGCCTAGAAGCGTCTCTGCTTGATTTAGGTCATATAGGTCTACCATGGGAAGGAATTTTTTGAAGTAATCCTTCACGGGTTCTACATGGCTTTTATCCATAAGCTTTAGTTGGAGTGCTCGTGGTTCTCCAAAGGGAGGAAGCGAAAGGTAGTTCAACAATTCATTGTGCTTACGTAGGTCCACTACTTTCTCAGGCTCTACATCTATTTGCCCATGATCGGCAGTAATTATTAGGGATGAATTATTTGGAAGCTTTTCCGAGAATCTCCTTAATATATGCATGGTCTCTATTAATGCATATCCATAGTGATGAGAAGATGGGCCGTATGTATGTTGTATTGTATCTAGGTGCGTTAAGTAGAGATACACGAATTGATGGGTATCCATAGCATTAATAGATGTAGTTAATGCATCGAATAATGTGTAGTATTCCAAAACATTGGCACCCTTATATAATATATGAGATATTCCGCTTCCCCCAATTCCCTTTGGAACCACTACTGCGCTCTTGATTCCGTGCCTCCCAGCCTCCTCGAATATTGTGTCATCATGATAAAGTTGTCCTAGATCATGTCCTAGATTCAATACATCATCACGAGATCCACTCGGCGCTATGCTCATGTTAAGGGTGTTAACCATGCTGCCAAACTCATTCATGAAAAGTATGGTGCCTAGAACACCATGCATGCCGGGAGTCACACCAGTGGATAGACTAGTCAATGCAGTGGCAGTTACTGATGGGAACACGCTTGTTAATTGCCTTGACTTCCCTAGGAACCACCTTACATCATCTATATTGCTCATTTTCTCCAGCCCAACCCATCCCAATGCATCGACCAGTATCAATATGATTTTGTTTCCATGTAATTCAACATCATTTAATGGATTCGCCTTTTCATGCGCACCAAAGGCTTTTAGTATGGAGTTGGATAAATTAACTATGCTCTCTCCATCATACCTAGGAATCATCATATTATTTGGGCAAATTAATCAAGTAATTAAAATTATTTTCGCAATTCTTAATTGCCTAGATGATGCTTAATTGGTTTGGATAAGTTATTGATCAATTCTTTGTTAATTTTTAAGAAATAAGAATGTTGCCGTAGTTCGGGTTCAGGGAATATAAGCCGAAGAAGCATTAATTTCAATTACAGGGTTCCAACAACTGACCTCCTCCCCGCCCTAAAGGAGCGAGGCTTGCCGTTCGTTTTATACACACGGGGGAAACCTCGCCATTTATGGCGGGGATGAGGGAAATAACTTTATATTAGTGGTGTTCCTATTTTTCTGATGCCCATCGTGGGGTTTAGGTTCAGAGCATACACCGATCGACGAACGCTGAGGGCGTTAAAGGCCCAATTGGAGTTGGCGTGTGAGGTCTACAACACCCTACGATGGGCAGACACATACTTCTACCATGAGGATGAGAAGGGATTAACCCTCACGGAGCTGAGGCAACTAGCCCTCGACTTGAGGAAACAAGATGAGGAGCACCAACAGCTCTATTCCCAGACACTGCAACAAATCGCAGATAGATACTACGAGGCTAGGCAGCGCTTTTTCGATGGGTTATCGCGTTTCCCAAGGGAGAAGAAAACCCATAAGTACTACTCCTTGGTTTATCCGCAGAGCGGGTGGAGGATACAGGTTAGGGAAATTAGAACGAGTGGGAATGGGAAGAGGCTCGTGTTGAGGTTATCAAATCTAGGGACGTTTAAATTAATCGTTCATAGGGACTTCCCGT
>OFEH01000322.1_pt1 | contig 17856 bp, 14 predicted proteins | sample 1521031 | NCBI WGS metagenome assembly OFEH01 (sample SAMN05518350, study PRJEB24110) | hypersaline lake metagenome | isolation source: Grendel Spring, Yellowstone National Park, Wyoming, USA | place: USA:Grendel Spring, Yellowstone National Park, Wyoming, USA | collected 2011-11-16
TTAGCAAACCCATCTCCTCTTTTGCCTTTTGGTAGTTTATCTAAGTTTTCTATTGCAATAGCTTTGTTTTCCTTCTTGGCAATTTCTATTATTTGATGTGCTATCTGCCATTCTAAATATTGTCTTTTCTCTGAGCTAACATCCAATAATTCATGCAAGCTTATTGCTTGATAGTTTTCTAAATTTCCATCTTTTGACACTGTTGCTAATGCCAAATGAAATGGATAAGCGTTTATATCTATACCTATAACTCCACTATCTTTTTTGATTGTAATAGGTGGTAATTTTTCTTCAACAGATATAAAAGTATAAACTTTACCGTTTCTCAATGTTAGCCTAACACTATATGGAAACCAATCACTTTTCTGATATCCCTTTTCTAATATAAACATAAGTTCTATCCATTTATCTTTTTCTCTTTTAACGCTTCTAATTACTTTTGCATAAACGTACTGTCTATCTCCTATATTTATTCTCAAGTAAAGCTTATCACCTATCCACTGCAGTCTTAAATTTAGATTTCCTTGTTTAGATTTGTCGCCTCTTGAATAGAGATTGCCTTGTCTTTTTTCTCTCCACTTTTTTATGAGATTCTCTCTTGATTTCCCAGTTAAGTGTTTTTTATTTAGCTTATTAAATAATGCTCTTGATCCAAATATAACCTTTTTTGGATTTTTATTATGCGATTTGTATGTCTCTATCGTTTGTTTAGCTAGCAGTATTGCATCATCTGAATATCTTGTGTTTATGTTAAATAATCTTGATATATTTTTCTTTAAATCTTTTCTTTTTTCACTTTGTAACAATCTTTGATAAGCATATCTCATTGCAGATGAAAACCTACGCATTAAATCTAATATAGTATCTCTATTTTCATTAGTCTCAAATTCAAGCAAACATTGAAGTGTTATCATTTCTTTTTAGAGCCTTTTTGCCCATATACGCTACATAAATATACACTTTTGTGTAAGATTTGTCAACTGTTGTTAGTCTCCCAGTAAAATCTAATTTTTTACTTTTTTAAAGATACATTAAAAATTCGATGCTAAAATAATTTTGTTTAGGGTTAAAAAATTACTTTGTTTTAGAGCTCTATAGGAGGTTTATTATGAAAATTTTCAGAATGTTATTGGTAGGGTCTATTTTTTGTGAAATTGCAACAGCCCAAAACCTTCCCCCCTGGTTTCCTCAAATCTTAGGTATGAAAGCAACGCTCGTGGGTCAATACTCTACAAACTTCAACTCCCCTTACGAAGGACCTATGACCTTTGGTAATCCATATAAAAACAACGGTGGTGGAAGATCAGAAGAACTAACCCAGTCTTATGGTTTATACACAGGAGCACAGCTTACAAAAGATATCCAAGCTTATCTTGATATACAGCTTTTTAAAGGAAACGGCGTAGGTGGTGGTCAAGGAATAGGTGGTTATCCGAACTCCCTTTACATAAGAGCAGGGTCATCTAACCTTGGCAAAAGCCCATATATAGCAAGAGCTTATATTATATACACAAAAGCCCTATCTCAATCTTTGGAGTATGAAGGAAGAGCCCCAGATCAGCTTCCAGGGTACTATCCAAAAGAATATTTTTATATCAAGATAGGAAAGTTTTCCATAGCAGATGATTTTGACAACAACCGATATGCTAACTCTCCAAGAACTCAGTTTTTAAACTATGATTTTAACTACAACGTAGCTTGGGATTACGGAGCAGATACAAGAGGATACACAGTAGGTGTAGAATCAGGTGTTGTTAAAAAACACTATTCTTTTAAAATAGCTTTAGGAGCAGAACCTACGAAGGCAAACGGTAACACCTACGATCAGTCTGGAGCTTACAGTCTAAACACACAGCTTTCTATAAGACCAAACGACATAGGAACTGTGATAAGGCTTCTTGGAATGCTAAACTACGGTAGGATGGGAAGCTATACTGAGGCTATGGATAAATTTAGCTACTATTACTCTCCAAATAGCCCTTGTTATTACACAGAGTTTGGCCCAAATGGAGCTTTGGCAGGATATGATTACCCTGTTATCTGCACAGAATCAAAAGATCACAAAAGATACAAATGGGGATTTTTCCTAAACTTAGAACAACCTATAGCAGATGATGGTAAAACAGGACTCTTTTTAAGAGCTGGTTTTAACAACGGACAAACAGAAGATTTTGCCTACACCGATGTAGATAGAGACATAGCAGGTGGTATTTCTATAAACGGTGTTCATTGGAAAAGACCAAAAGATCAACTTGGTATAGGCCTTGCCATAAACGCTCTTTCAAACACCCACAAAAGATATTTGGAATCAGGCACCATCAACGAACCATCATCTTCATTCTTTGTAGGCTCAGGTCAAAACGGACAATTTAACTATGGCTATGAAGAAATAATGGAAGCTTACTACAAATATCAACTAAACAAGTATATATCTATATCTCCAGATGCTCAATACATAAGACATCCAGGGTATGATAAGAATAGAGGCCCTTTGTGGGTTTATGGGCTTAGAGTTAATGCACAGTTTTAAATACTTGGATTTAGGATTATGGCGTATAAGCCGTTAAAAAGTATTAGCGTAGGTTTAGGGATTAAAACTTAGCATAATCTTTTGGCGGTATTATATAAAGAAGCACTGGTATTAAAAGTAAGGTAGCAATAGTGCCTATGCTCATACCACTTACTACCACTACAGCCAAAGGTTTTTGCACTTGTGTGCCTATGCCTGTTCTTACAGCTGCAGGCAATAGTCCTAAAGCTGCCACCAAACCTGTCATCAATACAGGCCTAAACTTATCTTTCATAGTTTCTATGACAGCATCGTAAACCGATAACCCGCTTTCGTAAAGCTTAATAAACTGGGTCACTATGACGGAACCATTCATTATAGAAACACCCATTATGGATATAAATCCTATGGCAGAGGAAACGCTAAAAGCCATTTTAAGGACAAGGAGCGTTACTATTGCAGTGCCTATAGCCACTATAGCACTTGAAAAAGCCACAAAAGTATATCTTAAAGATTTGAAGTAAAGATACAAAATAGCCAAAGCTATGAAAACAGCCACTGGTATTATGATAGCCATTTGGTGCTGAGCTTGTATCATCTGTCTGTATTCGCCACTCCATTCAAGATGGTAGCCTGGTGGTAGCTTTACAGATTTTGCTATAGCCTCTTTGGCTCTTTTGATAACGCCACCTACATTTGATGTGGTTATGCTAAATTTTATAGGTAAGAATCTTTGATAATTTTCTCTATATATAAAGAAAGCTCCTATACGATACTCTACATTTGCTACATCGCCAAGTTTAATAAGCTGTCCATTTGGGGTTAATATTGGTATAGAAGCTATTTCTTTGGCAGTTTTTCTATAATCTTTGGGAAATCTTATAACCAAATCAAACTGCTCGTCTCCTTTTAGCACTTCTGTCACTGGAGAACTACCTATTGCAGCTTGTATTATATTCAAAACATCTCCAGTATTTAAACCATATCTTGCAGCTTTTTCTCTGTCTATTCTTACATCTATTTCAGGTTGTCCTAATTCTTTATACATTCCCACATCTGTCATACCTTTTACATGTTCTAGTATTGGTGTTATCTCTTTTCCTAATTTCTCTAGTTCTTTTAAATTTGGTCCATATATTTTTAAAGAGTTTTCACCCTTCACCCCAGAAAGCACCTCGTCAAAGTTGTCTTGGATATATTGAGAAAAGTTTACATCAGCACCAGGAAACATTTTTTCAAGATGCTTTCTCATTATATTTTCGAGCTTCTCCTTAGTCATTCCAGAAGGCCATTTGGAATATGGTAAAAGCTGGATAGAATACTCTGTATCATAAGGACCAACGTCATCGGTACCGTCTTCAGGTCTTCCGGCTCTACTATCTACTGAAACTACTTCTGGAAACGTCATCATATACTGTCTTACTTCATTGGCATATTTATGGGATGTAGAAAGAGCTATGCTGTATGGAAACGTAATTCTTAGGTATATGTTACCTTCATCTAAGGTTGGTATAAACTCTGTTCCTAAAAACTTGAAACTTATCAGCATAATAGCTATTACGATGAAACTAACTATCGCAAAAGGTTTTGCTATTTTTAGTATTTGTTTTAGGATTTTAATATAAAAATTTGTTAGCAACAAGGGAAATTTTGGTTCTTTTTTGTTTATCTGTTTTTTAACAAGACCTATAGCAGATGGTACAAAAGTAAAAGTAAGGATTATAGCTATAGCTAAAGCATATACATAGGTTCTTGCCATAGGGCTAAACAACACCCCTTGGGCTCCGCTCATCATAAAAAGTGGTATAAAAGAAGCTATTATTATAAGTATAGAAAATAACACTGGTTTTCCTATATCCATTGTGGCGTAAGCTATAACGTAATCTGTGTTATGATTGTCCTTTTCTTCTGATATTCTAAAAATATTTTCTGCTAAAAGTATAGCACTATCTATGATAATACCAAAATCTACAGCTCCTAAAGATATGAGGTTTGCTTCTTCACCTCTTATAGCCATAAGAGCCAGTGTGGATATGAGTGCAATTGGAACTACAGATGCAACAATAAGAGCTACTGGCACATCTCCCAAGAAGAAAATCACCATGGCAAGTATCAAGATGATACCTATTGTGGCGTTTTCCTTAATCTTATTTATAACAGCATTTAAAAGGGTTTGTCTTGTGTAATATGGTACAAGTTCTACCCCTTGAGATTTGTATTGTTCGTTTAATTCTTTTATTTTTTTGTCTAAAGCTTTCAAAGTAGGTACAGACTGGGCGTCTTTTCTCATAACAGCCGTTACTACTACCACTTGATTTCTTGAATACCATTTTCCGTTTGGTTCTCTTATGCTAAGTCCCATATAACCTTGTACTGGTGCATGTCCTATTCTTACTTTACCGATATCTGCCACGGTGATAGGAGTACCGTTGTAGTTTGTTAAAACTATATTTTTTATATCATTTAAATTTTTTATAAGCCCAATACCACGGATTGTATATGTTTGCTCTCCTATTTCTGTGTAATTGCCACCTACGTTTATATTGGCGTTTGCTATGGCGTTTTGTACTTGAGATAATGTAAGGTTATACTTTACAAGCTTTTGAGGGTCTACTATTACCTGATATTGCTTTTCAAAACCACCAATAGGATTACAATCTTCTATACCTGGTACAGTTTTAATTTGCCTACATATGGGCCAATCTGCTAAGGTTCTTAAGTACATAAGAGATTGGTGTTTTAGACCCCTTACTTGAAATCTCATTACCTCTCCCACTGGGTTTGATTGGATAACTGGTTGTACACCTGGTGGAAGATTAACTTGGGTAAGTCTATTTATAATGTGCTGTTTAGCGGCATCATAGCTTATATCGTAGCTAAATGTAACCTTCACATCAGAAAGTCCGTACAAAGAAAGTGTATTTATCTTAGTGGCGTAAGGTATTGCCGAAAGAGCACTTTCAAGAGGTATAGTCACTTGTTTTTCTACCTCTTTTGCGGAGTGTCCAGCGTATATAGCGGTAATTTCTACTACTACTGGAGAGTAATCAGGGAATGGTTCTATATCAAGCTTTTTAAGGCCAAATATAGAAAATATAAAAAGCAAAATAGTCAAAAATATAAACACTATTTTATTTTCTAAAACAAAATTTATAAACGACCTCATAGGTTTATTTTCCTCCCATAGAACCCTTTATCAGAATACTTCCGGAGGCCACTATACTATCACCTTCGTTAAGACCACTTTTTATATACGCTGTGCCATCTTTTACTTGATATACTTTTACTTCTGTTTTTTTATACTTTCCATTTTCATACTTTAAAACATAAAACTTGTTGTTGTCAAATATTAAAGCGCTTTGAGGTATTGCTATTGCGCTTACAGAATTTGGCATGATCTTTACGTTTACAAACATGTTTGGTTTTAAAAGTTTATGTATGTTTTTAACCCTTATATAAACCTTGTAAGTTCTTGTGTTTGGATCTACTATATCCCCTACATAAAATACCTTACCTTTGAAGTCTATTCCTGGATAAGAAGATGTTGTGATATCCACTTCTTGACCAGGTTTTATAAACCTTATATCTTTACTAAAAGCATCTGCTTCTACCATCACATGGGATGTATCTACTATTGTAGCAAGTGGCGTGTATGGATCTACAATGATTTTTTCACCGGGGTGTATGTTTAATTTTGCTACAACCCCATCGGCTGGACTTGTAATATATTTTGTCATTACGTAAGAACCACCACCTTTTAAACCTATTATACGCATTTGGGCATAGTATCCATCCATGAGGGCTTTGGAAGATTTTAGATTTGCTATAGCGTTATCAAGATCAAACTTTGACATAGAACCAATTTCGTAAAGCTTTTTAGTGAGCTCGTAAGTTTTTTTAGCAAGCTCGTATTGGGCTTTTGCTTGAAGATAATTTGAATATAGGTTAGCCACATCAGCAGATTTCACCAAGAAAAGAGGTTGTTCTATATGGACATGTTGGCCTATATTTACAAGCACCCTTTCTATGACACCGTTTACGGATGAAGTAACGTTTACGACCCCATTTGGAGAGGATTTTACAGTGCCTGGGAGTTTTATGGTTTTTGTAAAGGTAGAAACTTTTACTTTTACTATTTTTATATTGCTAATCTCTGAGGATTTCGCTTCATTTTGATTGGTAGTGTTAGTATTTGAATTGTTGCAACTAGTAAAAGCCAAACAAACCAAACCAGATAACAAAGCACATTTAAAAACTTTAATCTTCATAAGCTACCCCTACTATAAAGATCTAAGAGTGTTCTACTTAACATAAGTTGATACAAAGCACTTCTGTAACTTGCCATAAAATCCTTATAAGTTCTCTCTGCATCTAACAAATCTAATACTGATATACCTCTTAAAGCAAAAGATTTTTGAGATATATCCAATATTTTTTCAATTTCTTTCTTTTTCTCCACGTAGGCTCTAAAGGTTTTTTGCGCGCTCAAAAAGTTTTGATAAGCCTGATAAGTTTGTGTTTTAGCTGTATCTTCTAAGTTTTTTAGCATCAGTTTATCTTGTTTTATACTGTAAGCTGCGTTTAGTATACCCCCTACGTTTCTATCAAATATAGGAAGTGGGAAACTAAGCCCAGCGCCTATCATAAAAGGATATCTTCTACCTTCCGAGTCTATTCCCACCGTATCTATTTCAAAGTTAAAGGTTAAATCTGGTATATTTTGGGCTTTTTGGAATTTTAAATTGTAAAGATCTGATTGAAGTTGATATCTTGCAGCTTTTATGTCAAATCTATTCAAAGCAAGCTCTTCATATTTTTTCAAGTTAGGTTTTTGATTTAGCAAAAATGCCACTGGATAACCAGCTTTTAATCGTATAGGTTTTTTTATTCTCATTAGGGTTTTTAACTGTTTTAAATCATTTTTATATTGAGACTGGGCTTGATATACAGCGCTTTGAAGGTTTACTTTGTAAACAGATAATTTAAAATAATCAAGACTTGATATAAAACCGTAATCTCTTTGATATTTTGCAATCTTTAAAACCTTTTCATAATTATCAAGGTCATCTTTAGCTTGTCTTAAAGCTATTTTGTCTATTATCACTTGATAATATAGACTCATAAATCCAATGAGAAGGTTTCTTACATTGTCATCGTGGGTAAAAATAGAAGATTTATAAAGAGCATAGTTTAACTTCATGTTTAGGCTTCTTTTGTCACCCATTCTGAAAAGCTTAGCTATACCTATGTTTGATGTGGAATCTCTACTTCTTAACTCTCCATTTCTTATTTCGTGCTGTACGCTTGACATGTATATACTTGGATTTGTATGGGCTTTTGATTCAAGGTAGTTTGCGTAAGCTTTATCTATGTTGTATTTATCTATCAAAACATTGTAGTTGTTGTGTATAAAAATAGAAACCGCTTGAGCCGGTGTTAGCTCTAATGGTTTTTCTTCTGAGAATGAAGGTTTTGATATTAAAAGCCCATATACCAAGAAACCAAAAACAACGCCTTTTAATTTATCTAATCTCATACATATATTCTGCCATAAGATAGTTAAATTTTTATGAAATCAATATATATTTATAATGATATAAATTAGATATTTTTAAGTTTCTTTTATTACTTTTATCTTATGGCTTGTGAAAGTGTTTTGTATGAATTTAAAACAAATGCCATTACCTACTTTTATAAAGATTTGGAAAACATACTTAGATTAGATATATTTATATGGTTTCCTATGGATTACGGATTTCTTGGTATATATGAGTCTAAAGGTGTTGATGCAGAGCTAATAATAAGAAAAGATGGTAGTATAGATATAAATTTTAAAGATAGTGAGCAAGCTTGCTGTTATAAAGGTATGTGTAAAAATATATCCGAGCTTTTGGAGTTTTTGGAAGAGACATCAAACTATTGGGGGTTTGGTGGTTTGTTCTAAAGATTTTCCAATATTTCTTCTTTTGTGGTAGAAGCAGCTCCTATTTTTGATACTACTATACCAGCTGCTGTGTTTGCTATTTCGCAAGCTTCGTTGGTTTTAGCACCAGCCAGAAGTGATGCTGTTAAAACCGCTATAAAAGTATCACCTGCACCAGTAACATCATAAACTTCTTTGGCTTTTGCGCTGTAAGTATGAATAGCATCATCTTCAAAAAAAGCTACACCTTTAGGTCCAAGGGTTATAGCTAAATATGTTAGGTTTAGCTCAGTTTTTAGGCTTTTACCAAGAGTTATTATATCCTCTTCATTTAACATCGTTCTGGCTTCTTTTTCGTTTGGGGTTAGCAAGGTTACATTGTGGTAAAATTGTTTGTGGGAGGGTTTTGGATCTGCTGCTACAAAAGAATAAGTTTTTGTTAAAGCCTCTACAAGGTCTTTTGTGATAAGTCCTTTAGCATAATCAGATACTATTATACCGTCTATATCTTTTGGAAGCTTATCTAAAATTTGCTTAAAATCTAAAAAAGGAGATTTGTCTTCCCAATCTATCCTTATAAGCTGTTGATGAGAAGCTATTATGCGGGTTTTTTGGGTGGTGGGTTTATCTGAGATTATGTTTAGGTTTTCTATGTTTAGTTCTTTTAATTTTTTTGACATTATTATATTTGCGTTGTCGTCGCCCACCACACCGCATAGGTATGTGTTTACTCCCAAGTGTGATAAGTTGGAGGCCACGTTTGCAGCCCCACCTAATCTGTATTCTTCTGAAAGAACTTCTACCACTGGCACCGGCGCTTCTGGGGATATTCTTTCAACGTTGCCAAAAAGATAATGATCAAGCATCACATCGCCCACTACGGCAATTTTTAAGCTTTTAAAAGCATCTAAAATTTCAGAAGCTCTTTTTTTATCAAGACTCATCTTTTTCTATGAACTCCTCATGTAGGGCTCTAACAGCTAATTCTGTATACTTTTCATCTATAAGACAAGATATCTTTATCTCGGATGTGGATATGGCTTTTATATTTATGTTGTTTGCGGCAAGCACTTCAAACATACGTCCAGCTATACCGTAAGCGCTTTTCATACCTATGCCTACTACAGATATCTTAGCTACATCATCATCTCTTAACACATCTCTTGCGTTTAGCTGTTTAGCCACTTTTTTGGTAATTTCTTCTGCTTTATGAGCATCGTTTTTGTTTACGGTAAAAGACATATCGGTATATCCATCCACGGATACGTTTTGGACAATCATATCTACTACTATGTGAGATTCCCCTAAGCTCTTAAAAATCTCAGCAGCTATACCAGGTTTATCTGGTATGTGAGTTATTGTAATCCTTGATTCGTTGACATCGGCAGTTATAGCTCTTACAGCTTTTTTCTCCATAATTTCTTCCTCCGGTACTATCCAGGTGCCTTCTGTCTCTTCAAAAGAAGATCTAACATGTATGCGAGAGCCAAATTTTGCAGCAAACTCAACACTTTTTATCTGCATTACCTTAGCACCCAACGATGCCATCTCAAGCATCTCTTCGTAAGATATGTAATCTATCTTCTTAGCATGCTTTACTATGCGTGGATCTGTGGTATAAACGCCGTTGACGTCTGTATATATCTCGCAATCTGCTTTTAGATATCCAGCTAAAGCCACTGCGGTAGTGTCAGAACCGCCTCTTCCTAACGTGGTTATATCTCCATGCTCGTCTATACCTTGAAAACCAGCCACTACCGGTATTATATTTTTTTCTAAAAGCTCAAAAATCTTTTTTGTGTTTATATTTTTAATGTTGGCTTTAAAATGTATATCATCTGTTTCTATAGGTATTTGCCAACCGCACAGACTAACAGCATCATATCCTTTTTTTATAAGCATAAGAGCAAAAAGGGCTATAGCTTGCTGTTCACCGGTAGATATAAGCTGGTCTAACTCTCTATAGTTTGGATGCTCTTCTATAGCTTTTGCTAGCTTTATAAGTCTTTCTGTCTCACCAGACATAGCTGATGACACTACTACAGGCTTATAGCCTCTTTTTATAGCGTTTATAACCTTGTTGGCGGCATTTTCTATGCGCTCTATAGATCCAACAGATGTACCACCGAACTTTTGTACCAGTATCATAAAATTACCTGCTTCATAGAGATAATTTGTGGTATTCTCTTTAGTTTTTCCAACACTTCGTCGCTTACTTTAGAATCTAGGGTTAGCACTCCCAATGCCAATCCGCCTTTTTTCTCTCTACCTAATCTAAAGCCAGCTATATTGACATTGGCTTGACCTAAGATAGACCCTATGGTACCTATTACACCAGGTGCGTCTTTGTTTTCAAATACAAGCATAACACCTTCTGGCTCTACATCCACATAGAATCTATCTATTTGCAAGATGCGAGGTATTTGATTTTCTATTAGACTACCACCTACAACTTTTTCTTGTACGTCTCCGTAAGCGGTTATTTTTATATAATGTTTAAAATCTTTGGACTCCTCGTTTGCTATTTCCTCTACTTCTATGCCGTAATCTTTTGCAAGATATGTAGCATTTATTATATTTACTGGATAATCCGTTATACTTTTTAAAACACCTTTTAAAACAGCGGCTACTACAGGTTTTGAGTTTTGAGCCAAATCCCCTATAACTTCTACTTTTATCTTTTTTATACCGTCTGTGCTAAGCTGAGCTATAAAACTTCCCATATTTTCAGCCAAATCTAAGTGAGGTTTTATAAGAGTTATAACAGATATATCTGGGAAAGGTGCGTTTACTACGTAATCTACAGGCTGACCCTTAAGGGCTTTGGTTACTTGCTGAGCTATTATGATACCAACATTTTCTTGAGATTCATAGGTATTTGCCCCTATGTGAGCGCTCAAAGATACATTTTTACATTCTCTAAAAGCATCAACGAGCTCTTTTGGTGGTGGTTCTTTGCTAAAAACATCTATACCAGCTCCGTATAGTTTTCCGCTTTTAAGAGCCTCTATAAGATCCCACTCTACTATGATACCACCTCTTGCACAGTTTATAACAATAGCACCATCTTTCATTTTAGCTATGCGTTCTTTGTTGATCATTCCTTTTGTTTCATGGGTTAGTGGTGTATGGATGGTGACAACATCAGATATTGCCAACATTTCATCCAAATCATCGTATAGTTTTACCCCCAATCTATCACCTTTTTCTCTTGGTATATAAGGATCATAGGCAACTACCTTCATTCCAAAGGCTTTTGCCCTTATGGCCACTTGAGAGCCTATATTTCCTAGACCTATTATGCCTAATGTTTTTCCGAAAAGCTCAATACCCATAAAACTATGTCTTTCCCATCTATAGTCCATTATCGTGTTATGGGTTTTGTGTATTGTTCTTATAACATTTATCATGTGTCCTATGGTTAGCTCTGTGGCACCTATGGTGTTTGCTCCAGGTGTATTGCATACCAAAATACCTTTTTTAGAGGCTGTTTCTATATCTACGTTGTCTACACCTACACCTGCCCTTCCTATTACTTTTAGATTCTTTGCCCTTTCTAAAAGCTCGGTAGTAATTGGAGTTCTACTTCTTGTTACTATTGCGTCGTAATTTCCCACTATTTCTAAGAGCTCTTCAAACTTGATTTCTGGATAATAATCCACTTCAAATTCTTTTTTAAGAATCTCTACACCTTTTGGGGATATCGGGTCGGTGATTAAAACTTTCATAAAAACCTCCGCAACGTTAGTTAGGATATATATTATACCATATATGAGATAAAGCCTTTGCTAAAAGCCAAAAACTACATAATTAAGGTAAATTAAGAAGAGATTGCACCGCTTCTTCCAACCTTCCTATGATTTCATCGTAAGAAAACTCGTAATATAAAAGAGGCCATCCATACCTTACAACGATCTTTTTGGGTTTTGGAAATATATCACCTATCTTCATAGCCTCGTAAGACCCTTTTATGGCCGTTGGGACAATAGGTACTTTAAGTTCTTTGCTCAATATAGCAACACCTTTTTTAAAGGGAAGTAGTTTACCGTTTCTAGTTCTAGCTCCTTCTGGAAATATAACTAAATTTTTCTTGCTTTTTAAAATAGCTGCAGATTTTATAAGTGTTTCTTTGACGCTTGATTGGGTATCTACTGGTATAACATGAAAATGTTTGGCAATGATATCTCCAATTTTGCCTTCAAAGTATTCTTTTGCTCCTACAAAATATGTATCTTTTATTAGTTCTTTTGGTAAGGAAGCTGCTATTAAAAACCCATCTAAATAACTAGCGTGATTTGGTGCTATAATAAATGGATTTTCTTTTGGGAGATTTGGTAAGCCTTCCACTTGAAACCTAAAATAGACTTTAAAAATTTGTCTTAGTAAATAAGAACCGTATATTAAAACTTCGTCTTTGTATTCTAAGGTTTCAGCAGGAGCGGTCTCGCTTAGTATGTCATGCCAGTTTACTTCTTTTGTTTGTTTAGCTTCTTTGTCTAATACCAAGCTCATTAATTGCTCTACAGATAAATATTTAGAGAGTTCTTTTTCTGGTATTTGTATACCAAAGGTTTTGTCTAAAAAGCTTAAAAGCTCCACCTTATCCAAAGAATCTAAACCAAGATCTATCTCTATGTGGTCTTTAGGAGATATATCGCTTTTGTATCTTCTTAGATAATCAAGCAATATTCCTTCTTGTTCTGTCAATATACCAATAGGTTTTTCTTCTTCTTTATAAGTTTGCTCTTTAGCTTTTAATGGTACGTTGTCTTGGGCTTTTAACAAAAACCTTTTTATCTTTCCAAGCCTTGTTTTTGGGAGTTCTTCTTCTCTTATGCTAAAATCAGTTATATTTTTGTAAGAAGGCAATTCACGGTTTACCTTGTCAATCACTTCCCAAGTTATATATTCTCTTAGATTTAATATACCTTTTTCTTTTACCAACTCAAAATTTGGTACTATTATGGCATGTAGATGTCCATTTTGTTCTATAACAGCCACCTCTTTTACTATATCGCTTTTGGAAAGAATAAGGTTTTCAATTTCTTCTGGTATTACTTTTTTGCCGTTTTCAAGTACTATAAGTTCTTTTTTCCTACCTATTATGTAAAGATAACCATCCTCATCTAGGTAACCTATATCACCAGTATAAAACCAGCCATCTTTTATAGCTTCGTTTGTAAGGTCAGGTCGTTGCCAATAACCTTTCATAACATTTTTTCCTTTTACCAAAACCTCGCCATCTTCTGCTATTTTCACTTCTACCCCAGGAATAGGTTTTCCAACAGAGCCTATTTTTATACTGCCAGGTACGTTAAAGCTTACTATAGGCGATGTCTCAGTAAGACCATAGCCTTCCAATACATCAAACCCAAGCATATAAAGATCATGTGCTATATTTGGATCTAATTTAGCCCCGCCACTTATAAAATATTTGAGATTACCTCCAAAGCTTTTGTGAACTTTTTTAAAAATAATCTTACCAAGCTTTGGACTACCAACAAAATCTACAAAGGAAAACAACTTTTTTGCTATAGGAATATTGTTTATCTCTCCAAATATTTTGTCGTGTAATATTTTGTAAAGCTTTGGTACCCCAATAAGAGCAGTTACTTTGTTTGCAACGATTAAATTTACCAACGAACTAGAAGAAAGGTTTTCGCTAAATATAATTGTAGCACCAAGATAAATTGGCACCAATAAAGATACCATGAGAGGATAAGCGTGGTGAAATGGAAGAAGAGCTATGGTGATGTCTTTTGAAGAAGCTATGTTTTCTTTAGCTATAGCCTCTATGTTAGATTGAAGGTTTCCAAATGTAAGCATAACACCTTTAGGCTGTCCAGTGGTGCCAGAGGTATAAAGAATAAGAGCTATATCTTCAGAAATGTTTGTGATGGGCTCTTTAGGATCTTGGAAAGGTATAAAATCTTCTATATCTATGACCTCTACCTTATATCTATGCCTTTTTACGGCTTTTGCAAAAGTATATTTTAGATCACTTGACACAAAAGCATAAGTTGGTCTTGCATCTTGAATAATAAACGCCACTTCATCTTCGGAAGCCATATGGTCTATGGGTACTGCTATGCCCCCTCTTCTCCATATACCAAAAAGAGCATAAGCCCATTCTGGTTTGTTCTCAGAGAATATGACAACTCTATCTCCTGGTATTATATCTATAGCTGCACTGTAAAATTCTGCTTTGTCTATTAACTCTTTGTAAAATATGTTTTTACCCTTATATATAAAAGCGGTTTTATCGTAAAATCTTAAAAACATCGTTCTACCACAAATCCATGCCAATCGTTTTTTGTAGTTTGTTTTAGGATTTTAAGATTAAGATTTTTTAGCATATATTTAATAAGATTATCCTCATCTTTGTATATGCCTGATATTATAAGATATTTTTTAAATAGCTTTGCGATGTTTGGAAGCTCTTTTTCAAAAATATGCATTTCTAAGTTGGCTAAAACTATATCATAAACTCCAATAAAATAATCGTAGAAAAACTCATCTTTTATGTATTCTTTCTTTGTCTTTTTGTCTAAAGAGCTTCTTTTTAGAATATCTAAAGGTGTGGATACTTCAAAATGAATAGCTTTTATATTGTTGTTTTTTGCATTTTCTATAGCTTCTTTTATAGCTATAGGATCTATATCTATGCCTTTTACATAAGAGTTTGTAAGATATTTGCTTGCAATTGTAAGTATACCGCTTCCACATCCTACATCCAACACACTGTCGTATTTGCTTATAAAATCTTTCATCAAAGAAAGCATAATCTGTGTGCTCTCGTGAAGTCCTGTGCCAAAGGCCATACCTTTTTTAATTTTTATTGGTATGGCGTAAGATGGTATTATTACAAAAATATCTTCTTTTATAGGTTCTATCTCACCAAATTCGAATTCATCGTAGTTTATCTTTTTTATATCTATTGGTTCTATGCCATCTATCTTTTTGTCTGTGGATATTTTCCATAGATTTTCTTTTTTTTCTAAAATCTCAAAACCAAAAGCCTCCTCTACAAGTAAATCCTCTAAAAGCTCTTTGTCTATTTCGTATATAAAAATTTGATATTCCATATAAACATTATAAATAAAAATTTTGAAATATGAATATAAGGCTTTGATTAAATTATCATAGATTTCTTGAAAGTCTAAGGAATATACCCCTTAGCGTAGTGTAAAATATTGGAAGTACAAGAAGCGAAAGAAATATACCTATAAAAAGCCCACCCATAACAGATATTGCCATATTTTGTATTACTTCTGTTCCTCTTCCAATAGCCAAAGCTATAGGCAAAAACCCAAGTACATCTGCTACCATTGTCATAAGTATAGGTCTAAAGCGTTTTTTACAAGCGTTTAGCATGGCTTCTTTATGGGATACATTTTCTTCTAACTCTTTGTTGTAATAATCAAATATTAAAATACCGTTGTTTACAACAACGCTTAAAACCAAAAGCATACCCATAAACGATGTAACGTCTAAGGGCTTATTGGTTATCATCAGGGCTAAAAAAACCCCCACCACAGACAACGATAGCACAAAAATAACCGATAAAGCTTGTAGGAGTGAGCCAAATTGGAATATTAAAAGCGCCAAAACTATCAGTACAGAAAAGCCTATCACTATAAACATCTCTTTAAAAGATTGTTGCTGTTCTTTGTAAAAACCTTCTATGGTGTAATAATATCCTTGTGGCATAACAATCTTATCCAACACTTTTTTTAAAACTCTTATTCCAAGAGCTAAATCCTCATGGTGCATTTTCACTCTAACAACAGATACATTTTGAAGGTTTCTTCTTGTAATACCTGGTACATTTTTTTCAAATCTTATATTTGCTACCAAAGAAATTGGTATATAAATGTGTTTTTTTGGAGAGTAGATGTTTATATCTTTTATAGTTTCTTCGTTTGGATCAAAAGGTTCGTAAGCTCTTATAAATATCCTTTCTTGGCCTTTTAGATAGTTTGTAAGTGTTATACCCCAAAGATGAAGCTTTAATGTATTTACCACGTCATTGTAAGTTATGCCATAGTTGGAGTAAGCGTCTTTTTTTCAAGGAAATATAATAATAAGGCCCGTAAAATAGCGTTTTTAAATTTACCTCTTTGAAGATAGGTTCTTTGGCTATTTTATCTCTTATTTCTTCTCCAAGTTTTACAAGGGTTTCTGGATCAGAGCCATGTATTACTACAGAAAAAGGAGCATGCTGGCCTGTGATATCGCCAAGTCTATCTCTTAAAACTTGGGCCATATCAAACTCTTTCAAAACATGTATTTTTGCATCTACTTTTTGTCTTATTTCTCTCATTACTTCAAAAATAGATTTTGTCCTGTGGTCTTTTAAGGTAATAAGCATATCTCCCTTGTTGGTGGGGTTTCTTGGTTGGCCTAAAGATGCACCTATTCTTACCGAATAGTGCTTTACCTCTGGTATAGACGCCACTATCTTTTCTATGTGTTTTACTATCTGGTATGTGTTTTGAGAAGATGCACCGGAGGGTCCTGTGAAATCAAGCACAAACATACCCTCATCCCATTCTGGTAAAAATCCGGTTTTCATGCTTTTATAAAGACCAAACGATGTTAAAACCAACAAAACCACTATTAAAATGCTTAAATTTTTTCTTTTGTAAAAGCCAAGAAAAAGTTTTTTATATATATTTGTAAGTTTTAAAAGCCAGTTAGGTTCTGGTTTTACGACTTTTGGTATAGCTATGTAAGCTATGGAAGGGGTTATTGTCATAGAAACAAACTGAGATATCAAGAGTGCCAAAATAACAGCCAAAGCTAGCTCCTTAAAAAATGTACCAATGATACCAGATAAGAAAAAAAAGAGGAGCAAATACGCTAACAGATGTTAGTGTTGCAAGTGTCATGGGTTTTAGGATTTCAAAAGATGCATCTATAACAGATTCAAGCTTTGGTCTTGGTTTGTTTATATTTTTCTCTATGTTTTCCATTACCACGATAGCGTGATCTACAAGTGCTCCTATAGACGCTGCCAAACCACCAAGACTCATAAGGTTTAAGCTCCCATGCAGTATATACATAAAAAGCAACGAACATAAGATGCTTACTGGTATAACTATAGCTGTTAGAAGAGAAAGCCTGACGTTGTTTAGAAAAAGAGCTATGACCACAAGCGTGATCAATGATCCTATTATGATGGCATCTATAACGCTTCTTATAGAAGAGCTTATAAAATCTGTAACATCAAACCATTTTACAATATGAGCATGGAGTGGAATGTATAAGTTCACTACATCGTGAACACATACCCACAAAAAAATTATAACACATCATCATAGGAGCACCTCGGAATTCTTTATACCATTACCATAAGCTACTTCAGCAGGTGTTCTATAGCCTAACGAACAATGAGGCCTTACAAAGTTGTATTTTTCTATGT
>OFEH01000324.1_pt1 | contig 17847 bp, 18 predicted proteins | sample 1521031 | NCBI WGS metagenome assembly OFEH01 (sample SAMN05518350, study PRJEB24110) | hypersaline lake metagenome | isolation source: Grendel Spring, Yellowstone National Park, Wyoming, USA | place: USA:Grendel Spring, Yellowstone National Park, Wyoming, USA | collected 2011-11-16
CTATTTACAAAAGTTAATCTCATTTTAATCCCCTGTTTGTTTTATATTAGAAACATTTAAATATTAACATTTAAATCTTAGGCAAATTTTTTATTTAAATATTTTTTATTTAAATAATAAAAAATTATAATAAATATGCTTGCAATAATTAATATTATTAGATAAAAATATTTGCAATAGAATAATAAAGTGTTATTATTAGTATAACCAAACATATAACGGCAATTATTTTTCCTATAATGTTACTAATTTTTAATGCTGTAATAGATATAATAGTTAGTGATAAAACGTAAAATAAAGAATAAATTGCATAACTGATTTCCATCGCTGCATACGCATTTTCTATATTTCCATAATATCCTATATTATAAGAAATTAAGTAAAAGAATAAAATCATTATTAAGGTAGTTATTGTTGAGAAAGTAATGGATTTTGAAGAGATCTTATATTTTTTATTAATAATTGATAAAAATTTTGGCATTAATCCATAATTCACTATACCATAAAACATTCTAGAAATTGCATTAAGTGTAACTAAGTAGCGCAAAAAACACTAAAAATAACAGTGAATAAAAAATCATCAAACCATAATAACCCATATATTTCTCTATTTATAATAAACTCACTATTTAGTTACTAAATTAATGCTGCGTTTTAATGACTATAAAAATATATTATTAGTATTATCTTACAAAATTCTAAAAAAGGAAAATTAAAAAGCTATATTTATGAAGTAATTCATTTGCTATCAGTAGAAAGTTTTATGCTATTTATTTTAAACGATTAAGCTTACTAAACCTCAATGCTTGTCTATAATATACTTAACACTTTAAAACCCTAATAGCTGAATTCCTTGACTACGCATTAAAGAATATTAGATACCATCAACATGTTTTAAAGAGGGTCTTAAACTTTGAATGAGAAGCCATTAATCTCCGTAATAGTAACTGCCTATAATCGCAAAAAGTACCTGCCGTTCGCTTTGAGGAGTCTAGAGGAACAGACCTTGTCTAAGGATATGTTTGAAGTAATAGTAGTCAAGAACTTTGAAGATCCTGAATCTGACAGTATAATCTCAAGAAACTTATGGAAGGATATCTATAGCGACAGTCCCCTTTATGGCAGGTTCTTTTTAGATGGCTTTAAAAAAGCTCGGGGCGACGTAATAACATTCTTGGATGATGACGATATATACGCACAAAACAGGCTTGAAGAGTTGTACAAGGCCTTTACAAGGCATAAGAACCTTGTCTACTTTCACAACTCCAGGGAGTTTATATCTGAGAAGGGCAATAGGATCGAAAGATTCTCGTTACAGCCCTCTAGAAACCTGATAGGAAACGGTGACGTAATTATTGATGTTGATAGATTGCATGGATTAGCTAGAGAGTATAAAATAAGCGTAGCAGATCTAATATTATGGCATGTAAGACTCGCGGCAGATGTCAACAATAGCTCCCTGGCTGTGAAAAAATATGTGCTTGAACATAACTATGATCTGCTAATGATGTTACCATGTTGTCTTGACACTTTCACATTTGTCACCTCGATAAGGGCTGGAGGACTCATGTACTTCACAGATAATAAATTGACCTTTTACAGGATTCATGACGAGAATTGGACCCCTGCTTTCGCTATTGGTAAAGAGCGTGAGATTTACATAAAGAAGTTTAGATCTTTCCTTCAATATGTGGCTACCCTCAGGCTTATAGTATCTCAGCTACTTGAAGAGGAACTCAACTTCTATGCATGCTGGGGGCTTCATCGCAGGGCAGGTCTCTGGCTAATTCCGCAAACTGAGTCCAGAGAGCTACCGCCGGAGCTTAAACCTAAGCCCTCAGACTTCATGAAGGCTCTGAGATGCATTGCTAAGGAGCATTCACGTCGCTCGACACTACTATTGGCCATAACATCGTTGCTTCTTGGAAATTCGATATCCCTTAAGAAGTTTGCTTATAACCTCTTCGGTCGGTTCATCTAAAGTTCTTCTGTTTCTTAATTATTAACAACATAATGAATTTGCTTATTCTCCAAAGTTTCAGGGCAAGATCTACTTGGTAAGATTTTCTTGCTTATGTGCCACTTGCTCTTACCAGATTATAAGAAATTCAATTTTTGTAATATATTCATTATTTAATTATTAAGTTAATTCAGCATTTTTATGATATATAAAAAAGTTATTACTATTATCTAAAAAACACAAAAGAACTCTCGACTAATTATATAAAACATTTAAATTTATATTATTAATATTGAGAAAATAAGGGGGGTATTTAAAAATGATATCAACATTAATTGTAATACTGCTTATAACGTTAATAACGCTAATTACATTACATATTGGACTACCGATTTTTTACTATTTATACATGAAAAATAAAGAAGAAGATTTTGAAAAATATATTAATAATGAAATAAGCTATCCATTAGTTTCAATTATAGTTCCAACATATAATGAAGAAAAAAATATAAAGGATAAGATTGATGACATATTATCTCAAAATTATCCAAAAGATAAGATTGAAATAATATTGGTTGATTCAAATAGTACTGATAAAACGGTAGAAATAGCAAGTAAATATAATGTAAAAATATTAAAGCAAGAGAAGAGGATGGGAAAAGCAAATGCTTTAAACTATGCCTTAGCAAATGCAAAAGGAGAAATTATAATTATAACTGATGCAGACTCCAAATGGGTTAATAAGGATGCAATAAAAATCTCTGTTGAATTTTTAAACAACAAAAAAATAGGTGCAGTAACATGCATTAAGAAACAATATGATGAAAAAATAGAAAAGTCTTATAGAGACTTATATAATGTTATTAGACTAGGTGAAAGCTCTATATTTTCAACTTCAATTGCTCATGGAGAATTCTTTGCATTTAAAAAAGAATATCTAACTAACTTCGATGAAAATATGGGAGCCGATGATAGCTATGCGTCTCATAAAATTACTCTTAATAATTTAAGGTCTTTAGCAGTTAAAGAAATTATTTGTAATGAGTTAGTTCCGAAAAAGGGCTATTTTCATTGGAGAGTTAGGAGAGCCCAGCATTTAGTCCAATATTTTAGTGTTGCAATAAAAGATTATAAAAAAATTAGAAATAAAGATTATAAAAAAATAATATTGGTAGAATATTTTTTACATTTGATTAATCCATGGTTACTTTTACTTTCTATATTTATAGGGATTTATTTACTGCTATTACACAATCTAATTTCAATAATATTATTTATAATATTTTTAGTTTCATTAATATCTAAAACCGTAAGAACTTGGATTTTAACGCAAATATTTTTAATAATTGCCCAAATAAAAAATTTATACAATAAAGAGATTATTTGGGAAAAAGAAGAGAAATAAGGTTTATATAATGCTTTTTTAATTATTAAAATGGTGAAAGTTTGTGTAAATTAAACGATATAAATGTTATTATTCCTACATTAAATGAAGAAGATGGAATAGGCCCAACAATAGATGATATTTTAAATTATGTTGAAAAAGATGACATTATAGTAGTTGATGGGAATAGCATTGATAATACAAGAAATGAAGTAGAAAAAAGAGGTGTTTTCGTATTTACGCAAAGCCAGAAAGGGAAGGCAAATGCCATAAAAGAGGCATTAATGCATGTAAAGAAAGATTATATTTTAATCATTGATGGCGATTATACTTACCCAGCTAAATATTTAATTGATATGCATAAATTAATCAAAAATGATGAATATGATGAAGTAATAGGTGTAAGAAATAGAAAAAACCAAAAATTCATATATAGATTCGGAAATTGGTTTTTAACAAAATTTTTTGATATATTATTTGGGGTTCATTTAAGAGATGTTTTAAGTGGGATGTATTTAGTAAAAAGAAAAGCTTTAGAAGGAGCTATTTTTGAGATGAAGGGATTTAGCGTTGAAAGTGAAATAGCAGCACATATATCTTCTGTTGGAAATAAAATAGGAGAAGTTGATATTGAATATAGAGAGAGAAAAGGAAGAAAAAAGTTAGGAATAAGACATGGATTATCAATAGCAATTGATATGGTAAGACTGTCTTGGCGTTATAATCCGGTGATGGTTTTCTTTTTAGTTGGATCATTATTAATGATTCCAGGAATAATATTAGGCATATACACAGTTATAGATTATGTGTATTTACACATAGATCATTTTGTTAAAGCCATAATTGCCTTGATTTTAACCGCAACAGGATTCCAAAGTTTGATGCTAGCTGTGTTAAGCACGTATTTAAGGAGAATGGAATACAGGATAAAGAATTATTTAAAAGAAAAATGATAAACTATTTAAATTTATCAAATATATAATCTGTTGGTGTCATCAAAATTACGTTTGATTGAGAAGTTACCATATTTAGATTATTTAATAAATATGTAACATTTGGATTTATTGAATAGACACCATAGATAAAATATGATAAGGCATATTCATAATAACTAGGAGATGAATTTTCCGTTAAAATTGAACCATAGTCTACATAATAATAAAAATTAAAGTTTGGAGCAGTATAGTTAGTTATTCCAATTCCAATACCAGCTTCTCCAAACGGTTCACTATCAGGAAATGCTACCGTAGAATAACCTGCAAATGTAGCAAATAAAGATAATACTGAGCCAACTATTATAAAAATGATTCCAAATCCTTTTATAATATTTTTAATTTTCTTTTTATTTAGGTTTTCTTTATCATAAAAAATAATAGACGAAAATGAAAATGCAAGCAATGGAAGTAAATCTTTTGGCAACCTATCAGCCCATCCAACTCCACCCATCCCGATTACTTGAAATGCTGCTATAGCTCCACTAAATATTAATAAAAGAAAGATTATCTTATATTCTATCTTTTTACTGTTAAAACTTAAAATAAAAAGTGTAAAAAATGGGACTGTTAACAAATATATATAATCAATTTCCTTAATTCTAACTGCTAATGCATAAGATGGTAGAGCTCTTATTGATTCAGTTATTAAGCTACTTGAACTAGGCTTTCTTAGTAGAGCAAATAATGAATTGATGCCGCTAGATATACTAGATAATACATACGTGATATTGGACTGTAATAAATTTCCTGATGCATATATTATTCTTAATAAATATGCAATAATAAAAGTTGATAACAAATAAAAAACATTAGACTTTGTTACTATCTTTTGAGGAAATATTAGTAAAATTAAAGAAATCCCTAGAACTCCAAAGGAAAGCCATAAAGATATGAGTTGATGATTAAACATAGCAAATAAAGACAAAATAAAAAATGTTAAATAATCCTTTTTTTCTTGCGATTTTATTGCTTTAATGAAGAATCCAGATGCTAACGCGTATGGTAATAATGCATAATCATTTGAAACAACATAAGAGTATTCAGATGAAATTATTAAATAAACTATTAATGCTAAAGAAGATTTCCTATCATCAAATCCGTACAGTTTCATAGTTATATAAACTATTGGTATAGATAAAATTATGAAAATTGTTGTATACCACTTTAATATGAAATAAAATGGCTGAGAAGTTATGCTATTAGTTTTACCAAATATTAATAATATTATTTCAGCTAATGTTAGCCAGAATCCCGGTTGAAGAGAAGAATAAGTATTTGGTTCTATATGCCCATAAGTTGTTATATAAGTTGACTGAAAATTATGGTTAAAAGAGTCCTCAAAATCAGTCATATAATAATAATTAGAAAAGTCGGGCCAGAAATATCTGAGAAATATTATTAATGAAATAGAATAAATTATTATATAATAGTATTTTTTGTTTTCGTTTAATGCAAGTAAAGATGCAATAAATAATGTTGATTCCGATAATATTAAAAATATACCTGACATTGGCTCTCTTGATAGAGGGCCGTATATATCATAAACTCCGTAAACACCCTTTAACCCAGATTCAAACATATAATAAGCATATAATATACCAAATAATGTACCCAAAATAATAAAAAGGTATAGTAAGAATCCTTTTTTATTTAAATTCAATAACACCACCTGCAATTTCATTGAAAGAACTAAAAACTTTTGACCCTAATTCTTTGATTTTGTTCAAGTTTTTTTCATACATTTTCCTTATATTGTAAGATGTTTCTATATCATCTATGTAAACCCAAGGTTTAGTGGGTTGAATTATATAAGCTTTTGGATATTTAAAGGCTAGTTCGCTTAAAATTTGAGTTAGAATAATATACCTGTCTTCTTTGCTATTTGTATTAAAATTATCTTTCTTTTTATTTTTCAAATAATCATAGATATCTTTAAAATCTAATACTCTATTTATTTCTGGATAATACTTTTTCATCATATCAACTATGTATATGAAAGCGGAATAAACATCTTTTCTAAGATTTTTAATATTTTGGCCATCGTAAACATAAATATTTCCCTGGAACAAGTTTGAATACTTAATCAAATTTAATGCTTCTGTTGCTAGATCATCAGCTGAATTTTCATCGGTAGATTCTAAATCTATTATAATTCCTATATTACCGTAAAGATCCCAATAGTATCTCTTAACCATTATGTCATTATATTTTGCTGTTTTTTTCCAATCTATTCTCCTAAAATCATCATTATTACTAAATTTATCAGTATATGCAAATTCTTCTCCTCTACCTATTATATTTGATTGTGATGTAAATCCTTTGGAAAAATAAGTTTGCAATTCTTTAAATAGTAAAAAAGACTTGGGATATACTGTTAATCTTATTTTAGGCCTTATTAACACTTCTATCTTTTTCTCGAATAAAATAGACCTATATAATACATGAAGTTTATTAATTTCATAGATACCAGATCTTAGACCCCTTATTTTTAAATTTATTCTAAATTTATTAAAATCACTTTTTGTATTAATTATTAAACTAACAAAATTGTATGGAGAAATAATTTTAATTTTTTTATTATAGCTATAATATAGTGGAATTTCTACTTCTTCACCCCTAAATAACTCAACATTGTTTATGGGCGATTCAAAATAAAATCTTGGTTTCATGAAAAATAAAAAAGTATAGTCTATTAATATAAACAAAAGAAATGCTAAAGAAACGTATATAAAATCATAAATTTTAAATGCGACTCCAGTTCCTAATACAATTAAGGAAAAAAATAAAAATAATTCATATCTCAAATTTTAGGCACCTTTATCTTTTTCAATACTATTTCTATTAAGGAATCTGCATTTAATTCTTGGCTAAATATTCTATGCCTTAATACAGGAAATGCAGCTTTTTTCACATCATCTGGAATAACAAAGTCTCTTCCATTAAGATAAGCAATTGCTCTAGAAATTTTATAAAACCAAATAGAAGATCTAACGCTTATCGCATCGTTTATATCATTTTTCCTTAGTTCATTTAGGATATCTAGCATATAGTTTGCTACATTATCATTAACTTTAACACTTTTAACCTCTTCTCTCATAATTCTTAAATCTTCAATTGAAACTATTTTTTCTACTATAGGTTTATCAATACTATCAATTTTTCTTAGTATTTCCAATTCTTTGTCTCTATCTGGCATTTTAATAATGATTTTTGATGAAAATCTATCTAATTCAGTAATGGTTAAAGGAAATATACCTCCAGTATCGTTAGGCACTTCAGTGGCTATTATAAAAAATGGATCTGGAAGCGATAGAGTGTTAATATCAATTGTTACCTGTTTTTCTTGCATTGCTTCTAATAATGCAGATTGGGTTCTAGGAGGTGCCCTATTAATTTCATCTATTAGTATTATGTTGCTAAATATTGGTCCTTTTCTTATTCTGAACTCTTTTTTTTCCAGATCCCAAACTAATGTGCCTAATATATCTGATGGTAATAAATCTGAAGTCATCTGAATTCTTTTAAAATCAACTCCAATAGCTTGAGAAAATAACTTGGCTAGTGTTGTTTTACCTAATCCTTGCGTTCCTTCAAGAATAACATGGCCTTCTGATATAAGATTAGCCAATAGAATTTCTATAGAATCCTCTCCACCTATATAATACTTAGATATTTCATTTACTATTTTTTCTTTAATATTTAAAGCCTTATTTGGATTCATTATTTTTCTCCTCTAAAATTTCATTTATAAGATTCTTATCCCAATCGGGGTGTTCTTTCATTATTTTATTTATATTATAGGAATTATTAACTTTTGCCTCTTCTTTTAAGCTATAAACAAAAATTGAAGCAATGAAAAATGTCGATAATAAAATTATTTGCATGTAAAGTTGAGAAATAAATTTTGATAAATTATTAATTTGTATTTTTAAAAAAAGATATGGTGTTTCGTTTTGAAGAAAAGTTGCAATATAATATTTTTCTCCATTTGTTAAGTTAAAGAAGAATTTTTGGTTATTTCCTAAATTAAATACATAATTTAATATAAAATAAGGGTCTGATATAACAATTATTTTACCCTTGTTTATGTATTCTTCAGAAGAAACAGTAAATGGTCCATATATTAAATTTGATCCATTTTTTATGTAACTGAAAAAAGAAGTATTAGCTATTGGAGTGCCGTTGTTTAAATACGATGTATAAAATAAAACTAATTTCTCCTTATTGTTAGTTAATGCTAAAGGGAAAATATTTGACTTATAATTAAATATATCATCATAAACAATTTCATTATTTGTAATAATATTTCCCCCAAGTAATTTAATTAACCCATTAACTAAATTTCCATCACCAAATATAATAATTTCATTCCCATTTTTTAAAAAGTTATTAAGATTTTGTATATCCTTATTTGTAGGCATTTTCTCTGGATTTACTATTACTAATACTCCATTAAAATTAAGCATCGAGCTTGAAGTTATCAGTCCAGAAGAATTTTTATACAATGAAGAAATACCATTCCATCCATTATTAAATGGTGAAAAGGGTTGAGTATTTGGAAAATAAGAAATTAAAATCAACATAACAAAAATAAACGTAATTAACCCTATATTAATTTTTGAGATCATTTAAAATCACCCAATAAAAGAGTAATTAATTCATCGAATTCATTATAATTTAACCCAAAACCATAAATTTCCCTTTCAAGTAAACTTAATAATCTCGATATTTTTTCTTTAGAAATAATTTTGGTATTTAAAATTTTAAAATACTCTCTAAGAGTCATTGAATCTTCCAAAATTAACCCGTAATTAAAGTAAATATTGTTGACAAACTTTGAAAATGCATCACTTAATATTTTCTTTCTAGTTGATAATATCTCAGGGGTTTTGTTATTCTTCTCTACCTCATTACTTATATTCTTACTTTCCTTTTTTCTTTCTTTATCATAAATATACTTCAGAGAAGATAATAAAATTGCAGTCCCTAAAACCAATGCTATTGGATTTATAATAAAAACCTCTCTGCTTTCTGAAATTTGAGAAAAATAACTTTCATTGGGGATTAATAGTAATGTAACGTTTATATGGGAATTCATATATGTTGGAGGAATAGTAATTTTAGCTTGAAATTCCCCTTTTGAATTAGTTTTTGTAATAATATTATTTCCTAAATAGCTTATTTTTATCACTGAATTATTTAAATAAGTATTATTAAAATAAGCCACGCCCTTTATTGTTATTGTTTCTCCAGAAAGTGCTGTTTTAGCCATAGTAAAGTTAATTTTTGGTATAAGTCTGTAAACGTTAATATTAGTTACAAACTGTGCTTTATTGTATATCCCATTTGACGGTAAAATAAATATTAAAGTATAATTGCCATTAGGTATATCTGGTATTAACAAATTTGTTGAAAAATTATTATTACTTATATTTATCACTTTTATTAAATTAATTTGTCTAATGTAAATTATTATAGATTTATTAATATAAGGACTTATGTTGAGCAATTGCCCATATATTTTTAAATATGTATTGGGTAAAATCTTAGTCTTATTTATATGAATTTCAATTTTAGGATTAATAAACAGATTTTTTATGCATATAATTGAAGAATTTTCATGCAAATAATTATATAATTTGTTAGGTATAAATATTGCATAAATGCAAGTTTTATTATCATAGATATAAGGTATTTTGTAATTATATGAAAATTGTCCATACGAATTTGTTGTTACATTTATGGAATAATCTGGAAAAATCAATTCTACAGTTGCATTACTTATATAGTTATGTAAATATGTTACATTACCATAAATTCTTGTTACATTACCAACCCATGCTTCAGTTACGTTTGAGTATAAATTAACAGTTACATTACCTTTATACGAATTAATTTTTTCCATTAGTTGGTTTATTTGATATGTTAAATTACCTTCAGAAATTTCAATTTCATTTAGCCCTTTTTGTAAATAATTGTAAGGGCCTATGCTATTATATATTTCAGAATAAAGATCAGATAACCATATAGTAGAGTAATTTGCATTTTCAATTGATTTAAAAGCTTTTCTCGATAAATTATATGCATAGGATACATTACCTATATTTAAGTAATAATAGCCTAAACTTATGTTTTCCTTTGTTTCGTTTAATTGATTTATAATTAAATCAAGAAATATATTAACCCTATTAATTAAATTTTCTATGTTTTGATTTATTAATACAGAATTATTAATGCTTTTTAGAATTAATTTTGAATAAGAATAATTTTGCAAATAAGCCTCATGCATAACTTTATAGTAAGCTAGTGAGAACAATATATTTTGTTGACTAACATGAACATTAATGTTAAATAAGTTTTTATAATTATAAAAATAAATAGCTGGTAAAGCGATGCTTATACCTATAATAAATAGTAAAAACAGTGAAATTAAAACATTATATTTTTGGTAAGTTGAAACCAATTGAATTTAACACCTCAAGTGTAGCTATAAACAAAAATAATAAAAGTAAGGTGAAGCCTAACAAAGTTATTTTAATTTTTGATGTTAATACTCTATATGATACAAAATAAGAAATTGCATATAATCCTAAATATGGACCTAAAACTTCTATATTTAAAAGTGTTAATGATATGAAACCTAGTGAAATTAAAATTGATAGAATTATAACAAATTTCTTTTGTTTATTCAATTTTAATAACCTCCGCTCTAACAATGATTCCTTGATCTGACTTTATTTCTTCTATTAATCTTACTGGTTTTCTATAATAGGTGGAGAGAGCACTTAAAGTTATACTTGTTTCTAAAGACCCTAGACATTTATAATATCTAGGAATGTTTAAATAACGTCCTTTGGGTTCATTTATACTAATTGTTATTAAATTATTTTCCTTTAATATTTTTACATTGCTAGCCAAATTTAAATCATCAACAATTATGCTGTTTATCCATGATTCATCACTTACTTTATAATTATATTCAACCTTATGAAAAGGAGGGAAAATAATTATGCCTAAATCATTTGAAACCCTTAGAGGTATCTTCTTTATATAATCAACTAAATAATAATAATTTTCATCTTCCTTATATGGAATAAATGCTATATTTCTATCATCTTTTTCCGTGTATATAGCCTTACCTAAAGTATTATATTCTTCCAATAATGCTTCTATATTTAATACAGATGATTCTATCATTTTTCTTAAAGTATATGGTAATATATTGTTATCATCGATACTAAAAGATGATAGACCAATAACTAATATACCTAATGATACGTAAAACATTTCCATATAGTTTAGGATAAATATGGAAAAGACTGATAATGGAATAGATATAATTATTAATATTAATCCAAGTTCTTTAACTTTCATTTTTTATTACCCATCTAATTTTTTCATATTGGTATTTTCTATACTTAGCTATAAACAAAATTGCAAGCGTAAAAATATAAATTGATATAGAAACACTATATACATTTAAACCAATTGGTAGTAAATTTAAAATTAAACCCAATAGTGGTAAAATAGCTAAACTCATGCCTATTGATAATGCACCTCTTTCCAGTTCGCTCCATTCTTCTTTTTTAGGATAGACGCTTTCAATAATTCCATAACCAGGATAAAAAAACAACAAAGGTGAAACAACTATGCCTTTTATTAATATATATTTATTGCTCATTAAGATCGATGAAATTAATGATAGAGTTATTACTATAATAGAAAACAAATACCAAGAATTTTCTATAGAAAAGAAATAAGAGATAAAGCTCCTTTTTTTATTTTCCACTAGCTTAATTTTATTCTCTTGTATTAAATAATAAATTTGTCTTGAGAATTCAACTTTATTAATTTTTCCATGTTTTTCTTCTAAATACTTTAATATTTCTTTTATCCTTGTTTTTTCCAAATTTTTGTTCAAATAATTCAAAATATCTTCTTCAAAAGACAATTTTATGCCACCGTAGAGTTTATATATAATTGATTATATAATCCAGTAAAAACAAAATTTGTACCATTAAACATATATAGCAAAATAACTATTTTATAATCTCCTTGTTTGTTAAAAGTTACATTAAAAGGAATAGTATCATTTTGGTTATTGTTTATTAAATCGTAAAACACATAATAAGGTTTCCAATTAGGATAATGCGTTGAATTAACTATAAAAGAAGAATTAACTATATAAATCTTTATTTGGTATAATGCTATTTTGTTTTCATGGTTTTCTATGTATACATACAGACTTGTTGAAGAATTAACTGGAACTTGGCTTGGATATCCGCCAAGCTCTTTATTATCGTTTAGTAAAGCTAATAAACTATATGGACCAGGTTTCCAATAACTCATGGCAAAATTTATTGAAATTATTACAGCTATAATAATAAAAAATCCTGTAGTGAAATTCCTTATCTTTTTGTCAATCATTTTTCTTCACCTCATAGTTTTCATGAGTTTTAAGCCATAACCACCAATAGATTGAAGTTAAGTATTTATATGATAAATATGAAAAAACTAAAAATACAATAATGATAAAAATATTCTCTATTAATTTTATGTAATATTGCGTCTCTGCTTCATTTAAGATCTTCTGTCCATTTAATGATATATTTTTAGATATAATGTAGGAGTTCATACAAGAAGTTTCATTATTATAATTTATGCCTGTATTTAAATAATTGATAGATTCCTTAAGATTAATTATATAGTCAGAACTATAGCCAAGTGATGAGGCTTTTGCTAAATAGTTATATGAGTTTTCAACTTCTATTAAACTTTGATTGCAAGTAATTGTTAATGCATTTGCCTTAATTGATACGAATAATATAAGAAATATAGGTATTATTTGAAGTATTTTTTTGTTCATGCATACCCCCTTTTAGTATTTTTTCCTTTATATTATAAATTTTTAGATTTATAAATAACGCAATACCGAAATTTTATTTGTACATTTTATTAAATAAATTTTATTTAGTTATTACAGTTCCATCTTTTATATAATATAATTTATCTGGTAAATCCTCTATTAAATAAGGAGATGAAAAAATAATAATTTTATTTTCTTCTTTAAATTTTCTAATTAATTTTCTGATTATTTCTTCTCCTGTTTCATCTTGACTGGAAAATGGCTCATCCAAGACTAATAATTTTGGATCCTTAATTATGGAAGAGGCTATACACACCCTTTGTCTTTCTCCCCCACTTAATTTGTCTATATCCTCATATTCTAAGCCTTCAAGTCCGAAATCTTTAATTAGTTTAATTGCTTTATTAAATGCTATTTTTTTGTCAACTTTCTTAAGGATTAACGGTAACATAATGCTTTCTATAACGTTGTTACCTTTTATTAGCCTGTAATCTTGCTCAACATATCCTATATAGTTTAATCTAATCTTTGCTAGTTTTGAATCATTAAATGAACTTATATCGATGTTGTTAAATATTATTTTTCCTCTAGTTGCTTTCTCTATTAATGAAATAATTTTCAGAAGAGTTGATTTTCCAGATCCATTCTTTCCATATATTTCTATTAAGCTACCTTCTTCTAGCTTTAAGTTAATATTTTTTAACACGATTTTTCCGTTTCTTTCATAAAAAACATTTTCTAAAACCATCATATAATTTCACCCATAATAAAAAACACTTAGATAAGGGGAAGATAAAACGAGATTATTATAAGATAGGGGTAGACTTTTCAAGTTAATAATTCCGTCCTGCAAATAATAACCCAAATAATAATTGCCCTTATATAATAACAACAAACCGTTCAAGTTTCCCAATAACGGTTGATTTACATTTATATTAGCTAAATTTGAAAAGAAATAGCTAACTTTAATATCTCCATACATAGTTAGGTTTAATCCATTCAATTTATATGCTGTTATTGCACTATTAACAAATCCAAATGAATACCTCCAATTAGATGATAAAAACCAATGAAGTTGATAAATGAGGTTTGTTGATAATATAGTTATTGTTAACCCCCCGGTTAACAATGATATTAATGATATTAAAGCTGTAAATTTCTTTATTTTTTTGTTAAATCCTGATATTAATCCTATAGTTATTCCTCCCCAAAAAATTAAATAATTAGTAAGACGTATTGTTACGATTTGAAGTATAGGATTTGAAAAAATTGTATATAAAATAGAGGTAATGGTTAATATAAATAATGAGCTAGGAATTAAATGATTTTTAGTTTTTGAGAATTCAAGCTTAAAGCCGGAAGGAACGAGAAATACAAGGGGGATGCCTAAAATAATTATTTGCCAATAGTATTCCTTATCATAAAATAAGGAAATATTTTGGAAACTAGACAACAGCAAAAGAATTATTCCTAATAATATGGTTAGCATATAAGTAAATTTATTTAAGTTTCTATTTTTCGGAGAAAAAATAACATATGTAAAAGTAATAAAAAATAAATAAATAAAAAACGTAAAATTAAAGGAATTTAGATAATATCCTTTAATAGCATTTATACCGTATGTATAGTAATAAATTAAATATGACATTAATGTAAAAATACCCGTTATAATAAGATATTTATCGTTTTTGTAATCATAATTAATATGTGATACATAATTTACCCCTCTTTTTATTATGGGGATTAATAATGTTATTCCAATTATTAGAACTGTTGGTAAAGGATGGGTTAAAATTAACGATGGTATAGAAATTATAATTGGTATAAGGTCTTTTATTTTATTTGCAAAATAAGATAAAAACAAAATTAGGAAAAATATAGGATAAGCATAAACTTCTTTTAATAGTGATGAAGTGAAAATTAAAAATGACCCTATAAAAAATGAGAAAGCAATAGATATAATTCCATTTCCTCCTAATTTTTCTACTAATATATAAAATAATAGCATAGTTTCAGGTATTATTAAAAATGAAAATAAAGAGAAAATGTAATAAGGTGAAATCCCAGTTGAAATAGATACTATTTGAGAAAATAGTAAAACGCCTGGAATTCTATTATTATAACCCCCTAATGCTGTGTTGTTCCATATTTTTACGTTATTAATTAACAAATTCCCTTCATGAATTAATGGCCATACATCGGTTGATAATGGTTCTCTTAAAAAAATAAATGGGATTAACCTTAAAGCTATTGCCATTGATATAATGAGAATTATTAACATTGATTTTTTATTCATAGGGACCACCTTATATTTATAAAAGTACTTATTGAAGATATAATAAATATTGAGAGAGTAGAGATTACTATTTCTTCATTAATTTGTGGTATTAAATATAAACCCAAGATATTTACAATTACAAATTTACTAAAACAATAATATAATAATATTGAAATAGGAATTGATGCAATAAAAGATAAAAGATTGATAATTATCGAAATTACTGCCAAATTAAACTTTGAGATTCCATAAAAATGTAGCAACTCTAAGGTATCTTTTTCAGTTAAAACCAACACTTCCCCATTTATATAAGAGCCTATCGAGAGAATTATTATAGAGGCTATAGCTAGAGATGTAAAAGCAATCTTTGGAATTCCTAACTTGTTATAATAAACTTCTGATATTTGATTTAGTTCTTGTTGTAATTTTTGATTATTTAAATTTTCTACTATTAATGTAGCCTTTTCTAATAAGCTGGTTTCTTCGCTTGGCATTTGTAATGCCTTCATAACATTTATTTTATATGAATTGTTAACTAAATTTATTATAGCGATTGAAGCTAAATTATTATTAATTCCATTTCCATGGATTTGATACGCTATATTATTACTAACCTCTATTCCAAAAGATAAATTTTTTTCAAAACCACATATAATCAATTCTATAGGTAAATTAGAAAATGCAGGATAAACTATAAGCGTTTGATTAATTTTTAGATTCATCATTTTTTTAACAGTAATGCTTGGATACGCACAATAATTATTATAATCTTTATATCCTATGAATGCAACGTCTTTACCATTTACATTTCCTAAAGATAATATAATAAATTGAATATTTTTTATTCCAGAAACATTATTAAGTTTAGTCAATAAATTTTCCTTGTTTATTAATGAAGTAAAAGGAGATAATGAATAACTAGTTATAATAATTCCATTATTTCCTAAAGAATTAATTTCGTTGTAAATATTATAGAGTCCAATAACCTCTGATGATATAATAAGAGAAGAGGTTTCTATAGCAACAAAAATTAATACTAATAAAATTATAGTATATTTTCTAAATCCTTTAAATGCTCTAATCATGATTTAGCACCTGAAAGAAAGAAGATATTGTTGAAACAACTATTGAATACAAAGATACAATTATCAATGAATAAAGACCTGGGGTATTAATAATAAAATTGGCATAGCTTAAACGATATAAAACGGATATTCCTAATTGAAAAATTATTATACCAAAAGAAAGTCCGTATAAAGTAAATAATGTAGAAATTATCAATGATACAATTAAATAATTTAATTTTATTATATTATGAGAGATACCAATATATTTTAAGTTATTGAAAGCATCGGATAAACTTAAGTAGATTTTTTTATATGAAAAGTATTGAGCTGGAAATGATAAAGTAATTAATATAAACGATAATATAATTGATAAATATCGTAAAGAAGACAGCATAGATGACATGATATTTTTTAGCCCTCCACCAACTGTTATGCGGGTAGATTGATTATAGCTAGGCAATATTACTAAATTTAAATTATTGGGAGTATTTATTATACCTGTTACTTGATAAGAATTACATGAGCCTGAAGAACATAATATTATCTTACTGTTTTTAGATATATTTAAGGAATTACTCACTAAAACGCCTTCCTTCCCATATAATAAATTAATATTAAAATAATTTAAGATATATGATTCGTTATTGCTAGACAATACATTTACTTGAATTGATTTGTTATCATTCTTTAATGTAGCTAATGATATATTAATAGTTATAAAATTACTTGTTGAGTTAATTTCAATTGTATTTATTGAATTTGGTATAGAAAGCAGTGAACCGGATAATGCCAATGGTATAGATATAGATAATAAAAGTAATATAAATGATTTTTTATAAAGCATTGATTTTAATATTTGCTTAATTATGGTTGTCATTTATAATCACCTTTGTTTCTATGATATCAATTTTTGTATAGATAGTTTCAACGTTTCTTTAATATAATTTTTACAGCTAATTAATTTTTTGTACATAACAATAAAATTAAAAATTTTATATCAATTTACAATTTATTTAACCTTTAATAGAAAATTATTGATTTTGATAATTTATCGATGCTGCTAAATATTATTATAGAAAAGAAGCCAGATCAATAAGCAAATTTCCTTTTCTTTTACTAGTCAATCTCTTTTGATATTATGAAAGAATTTAAATTAATGCTCAATGGTTATGGCTAAACTATATAATATAACTATTATATAGTTTAAAAAAGAAATATTATTCTTCAAAAATTAACATAATTAAATACCATTAAAATATAAATTTGAATAATAAATAACACATTAGATTTTTATAAT
>OFEH01000325.1_pt1 | contig 17843 bp, 17 predicted proteins | sample 1521031 | NCBI WGS metagenome assembly OFEH01 (sample SAMN05518350, study PRJEB24110) | hypersaline lake metagenome | isolation source: Grendel Spring, Yellowstone National Park, Wyoming, USA | place: USA:Grendel Spring, Yellowstone National Park, Wyoming, USA | collected 2011-11-16
GGCACTGGTACTATTTGTACGTTGTCATAGTAGCCTAAGTTCATTATACGGTCCTTTGATCTACTTAGTTCGTGTCTTGTAATAAGGTCGTATTCTTGCACCCTCATTTCTCTTCTTATAACATAGTCTCTTGTTTCGTAATTTCCTCTTATATGGATTTTACCAGCGTATACTGGACCACCTTCGTAAACATGAAAAACTAAGTTTACAGTTTTATTTTTAAAATCTGGTTTCTTTTTTACGCTGGTGTATTCATTGATGAAACCTATCTTGCTGTATTTATCATATATTCTTTTTTCTATAAGTTTTATTATAGATTTTTTATAATACCTTTTGCTATCTCTGTGCTGTATTATTTTATCTAAAAGTTCATCTTCAGAATACATTTTATTTCCTTTGAAAACTATCTTACCTATTTTATACCTTGGCCCTTCGTTTATTTTTATTGTTATATTTACCCAGTGTCCATGCTTTTTAATAATGGGTTTGTTTATTTGGACTTCAAAAAAACCTTCATTTTCATAAAATTTTTTCAATCTCTTTATATCATCCATGAGTATATGTTTGTTGAATGGGGGGTGCCATCTAAAAGCCAAGAGACTAAAGGGTTGCGTTTTCATATGGTCCAAGAGTCTACCGTCGCTAAAAGTCTTGTTACCTATAAAATGAATGTCACTCACGTAGGTAGGTTTTGTTTCCTTTATATAAAACACCAGTCTTGATGCCCCTTTAACGGGTATTATCTTATAGTTTACACCCACATGAGAGTATCCAGCTTCTTCATAGGCTTTTTTGATACGGTTTATAAGCTCGTGGATTTGTTCTTCGCTTAAGACTTTTCCTAATTGGAATTGTTTTATAATTTCTATCTTCTCATTTATGCTGGAAGATGGCGTTAAACCTCTAGTAGCTTGATTTAATCCAAATTTTCCTACCTCTGTTTCTATGCCAAGTTTTCTGGCAAGGTCTTTAGAGCTCAGTCTTTTGTTGCCTTTAAATTCTATACGATATATAATTGGCAAATCTTGTACAATGTATATAAGTTTTACATGATCGTCCTTTTTTATTTCTTTTACTGCTATATTTTTGAAATATCCAGTTTCATATAACCTTTTTATATCCTCGTCCAGCATAGTTTGAGAAAATTGCATACCTGGGTGCAGCTTCATAAATCCTTTAATGAGACCTGATTGTATATATTTGTTTCCAACAACTTCTATTTTTGATATAGTTTGGGAAAAGCCAAAAGATGCTAACAGCAATATAAATAAAAATACTTTCTTCATTAGTATTTTCTCTCCTCCGGTTTATAAATACTTGTGTCTACCTCTTTGTAGCTTAAGTTAAGCTCACCATTTTTATATTGTACCAGCGAATGTTTTAAAAACTTCTCATCGTCTCTTTCCTTGTAATCTTCTCTCCAATGCCCACCTCTTGATTCTCTTCTGTTTAAAGCGCATAAAGCTACCGCTCTTGATAATTCAAGCATATTTCTTAACTCTAAAAGCTCAATAAGATTTGTATTAAATATTCTTGATTTGTCTGAAACTGGTATATAATACCACATATCCAATAGTTTTGTGAGTTCTTCATAAGCTTCTTTCAAAGAGCTTTCTGTCCTAAATATACCCATGTTAAACCATGTTATTTCCCCCATTTTATTTCTTACTTCGTACAGTTTAACATTTCCTTCTCTTTGCATCAAAGAGTTTATATAAGCTTCAGAGTTTATTACAGGATTTTTATTTGAAAAATCGGAATTTTTTGCATATTCACGTGCATATTCACCAGCGTATTTTCCAAACACCACAAGCTCAGTAAGGGAATTACCTCCTAACCTGTTGGCGCCGTGTACTGATACGCAAGCACACTCTCCTATAGCTAAAAGCCCCTTTACGCTTGTTTGGGAGCTTTTAAAATCAACAACATCTATACCCCCCATGCAATAATGAGCTGTAGGTCTTATGGGTATAGGAGCTTTTACAGGGTCTACGCCTTCAAAATCGATGGCTAATTGCCTTACCTGAGGTAATCGTTCATTTATTTTTTCTTCTCCCAAATGTCTTAGGTCCAAATACACATATGCAGATGTTCCTTCTCCTACACCAAGACCGCTCTTTATTTCAAGTTCTATAGATCTTGATACTATATCTCTTGGGGCTAACTCCATTTTATTTGGAGAATATTTCTCCATAAACCTTTCACCCTTAACATTTAAAAGGTATCCACCTTCTCCCCTCGATGCCTCTGAAAGAAGTATACCAGTTTTGGCAAGACCCGTTGGATGAAATTGGATAAACTCCATATCTTTTAGAGCCAGGCCTTTTCTTAAAGCTACCGCTTGCAAATCTCCGGTGTTACCAGAGGCGTTTGTGCTTCTATGCCAGTATATCCTTGCAAAGCCACCTCCCGCTAGTATGGCTACTTTTGTTTTTACATATAAAACCGTTGAATCTTTTATATTTAAAATCTCAATACCTTGCAAAGTATCATCTTGTATGTCTAAATCAAGCAAAAAATACTCGTTGAAGAAATCTATATTTTCTTTTGACATTGCCTGTTCAAATAGTGTATGTAGAAGTACGTGGCCTGTTCTATCCGCGGAATAAACGGTTCTTGGAAAAGAAGCTCCTCCAAAAGGCCTTTGAGCTATTTTACCGTCGCTTGTCCTTGAAAAAGGGACACCCATTCTATCTAACTCGTATATCACGTCTGGAGCATTCTTACACATAAACAAGACAGCTTGTTGGTCTGCTAAAAAATCGGCACCTTTTATTGTATCAAAAGCATGTTTTTCTGGTGAATCGTTTGGATCAGCTACTCCTATGCTAGCGTTCATACCACCTTGAGCGGCACTGGTATGAGACCTAGCTGGGAAAACTTTAGAAACAACCGCTATTTTTATGTTTTTATCTTTAGAAGCTTCTATGGCAGCCATTAATCCAGCACCACCGCCGCCTATTACAACGATATCGTACTTTAGCATATAAATATTATATATGAAAAACCAAAAATTTACTGAGATTGGTTATTGGAATTTTGAGCATTCGGGATGATGCCCCAGTTTCTTTCTATTTGTTCCCATTTGCTGTTTGGATTTTCATATTGTGCAAGCGTGGTAAGTTCACTTCCTTTTATATTAAGTATTGTTATTTCAACCATTCTGTTCATAGCTTTATTTTGTGGTGTTGTGTTTGGTACCAATGGATGATACTTGCCATAACCAGCGATCTTTATTTTTGATGGATCAAAACCTTTAGATATGAAGTACTTAGCGACAGAAGCCGCTCTATCGGTAGACAGTTCCCAGTTTGAGGGAAATATAGGTGTATGTATAGGAGTGTTGTCTGTGTATCCATCTATTTCTATGGGATTTGGCAAGCTCGAAATTATTTTGTATATAGAATCAAGCAATGGATAATACTTAGGATCTATATCAGCGCTACCGCTTTTAAACAGTACAGTATCTTGAAGTATTAGCTTGATACCCTGAGGCACAAGTTTAACTTTGAACTTACCTTCTAAGCCTTGTTTTTTTAGCATTTGCTCTATTCTTTTCAACTGCATATTTATATATTGACCTTTTTGTGTTAACTGTACTTTTGGAAGTACTGGTTCTGGTAATATTTGAGTTGGGAGCGTTTGTTCAAATGGAAGTATCCTCATGCCCATAGCTTTTGCAAAAGCCTCTGCATATATTGGTATAGCTTTAGCTCCTCTCATTATTGCGTATAAAGCAATGAAAAGAGCTAAAAGAAGTGTTAAAAAATCAGCGTATGGTATAGCCCATCTTTCAGAAGCTTCTTCCGGACATTTTTGTTTTTTAGCCATATTTATCACGCATAAGCATTAAGCTTTTCTTCTATAAGCCTTGGGTTTTCACCTTTTGCTATAAGTCTGATACCCTCTATTGTCATATAACCAGCCATAACTATCATGTCAAGTTTTGCCTTCGATTTTCTACCCCATGGTCCAAAAATAAGATAAGAGCTAGTGATGCCATAAACGGTAGCCACAAAGGCTGTGGATATACCTTCAGCTAACTTATTTGGGTCGTTTAGCTGTGTTAAAGCGTGCATCAATCCAAAAACAGCTCCTGTTAGACCCATGGTAGGTGAAGTTTCTGAACAAGTTTTCCAATACTCTACTCCTATCTTTAGTTCTTCCTCTTCTTTTGTAAGTTCTGCTTCTAATATAGAAACTATTGATTCTTCATCCATGCCAAGTACCATGAGCTCAACACCTCTTTTTATAAGAGGATCTTTTATTTCGTCTATACTAGACTCAAGACTCAGTATACCCTCTTTACGAGCTTTGTTAGCTATTTCCAATATCTCTTCCTTCGTTTTTTCTGGGTTTACTATGTTTCCGCTAAAGACCATTTTTAGGGCTTTTATTATATAACCTATCTTGCCAGCTGGCACGGAACCAAGCACTCCCAAAAGGGTAGATGGTACTACTATTAAAAAAGCAGGAGGTTGTATTAAAATTGCTAGATGAGCCCCATCTAAGAAAGCTCCTAGCAAAAGCGTACCAAAAGCCAAAAAAACCTATAATAGAGAATATATCCATACGCTATACCTAAATATCGGATAATTTATCCAATATTTTAAATATATCATATTTTTTTATTCTAAAAGCTGCTTTGTTGCATATTATCTTTGCATATGAATCAAATATTTTTTCCATCACTACGAGACCATTTTCTTTTAATGTCTTCCCAGTTTGAGTTATATCAACTATATAATCGCTCAGCTCTATTATGGGAGCTATTTCTACCGAACCGTTTAATTTTATAATGTTTATAGAAACGTCTTTGTCTTCAAAGAAGCTTCTGGCTATATTTACATACTTTGTAGCTACTTTTGTAAAATGAAGTATTTTGTAATCTTCAATTTTTTCTGGTTTTCCGGCCACTACCATACTACATTTACCTATGTTTTCTAAATCTAAAATTTCATATACTTCTTTTGGTTCTTCTTTCATCACATCTAACCCTACCACTCCTATATCTGCTGCTCCTTGCTCTACGTATGTGGCTACATCTGATGGTTTTACTATTAAAAATCTGAAGTAATCTATATCAACTATTAGTTTTCTACTTTCTTCAATTTTAAAAGGTATTATATCGCTCTTAACAAACAAATCTGAAACTTCTTCTAGCAGTCTTCCTTTTGGTATTGCTATTTTAAGCATCAAATTCTGGTTTTAATCTTATAAGCACTTCACCGGGATTTATAACTTCTCCTATTTCTACCAGAATTTCTTCTACTTGCCCATCTATTGTGCTTTTTATCTCATTTTCCATCTTCATAGCTTCTACTATTAAAAGCGTATCACCTTCTTTTACCTTATCGCCTATGCTTACCTTTATATCCACAACCTTACCTGAGATGTTTGAAGATATATCGCCTATGTCCTGAGCTTTTGGTCTTTTTGGTTTTACAGATGTTCCTTCTGGTATATCAACACTGCTGGACTTTTGTTGGGAAACTGTTATTTCTTTTATTGGTTCAACGGTAACTTCTTCTAATTGATCGTTTATTCTTATGAAGAAGAGTTTTCTATCTTTTGACATCCCTTCTCTACCAACTATTTTTATGTTAAATTGCTCACCATGAACGGCTATGTTAAATTCAACAGGCACGTTTTCGTTGCAATCGCTATATGTATACTCTATTTCTTTTTGTACTAAGCCTTTTTCAAATTTTTCTCGCCATTCGAAAAACTCTTTAGCTACTACTGGTAATATGGCGTAAGAAAGTACGTCTTCTTCGTTTCTTGCGCCTGCGCCGTAGGCTTCTTTTCTTATTTCATCTAATTCATTTTGGAGAAGATCGGCTGGTCTTATATCAAAGTAGACTTTATCTTTTTCGTCTTTTAATATTAATTCCATAATTTCTGGTTTTATAGGGGCTGGTGGTTTTCCATATAAACCTTTCATATAATCTTTTATTTCTTTCGTGACAACCTTATATCTTTCTTTATTTACCACGTTTAGAAAAGCTTGAGACCCCACCATTTGACTTGTAGGTGTCACAAGAGGAGGGTATCCTAAGTCTTCTCTAACTCTAGCTACCTCTTTCAACACTTCTTCCAATTTATCTTCTAAATTTTGTTCTCTAAGCTGACTTATAAAGTTACTAATCATACCACCTGGTACTTGGTGTGTTAATACGGATACGTCTGGATAAGGAGGTAGTGTGTCGTATTTTTTATACTTTTTTCTAACCTCTTTAAAAACATTGCCAGCTTCTTCATAAAGTGCTTGGTTTACATCTATTTGATAGCCAAATTCTTTAAAAACATGTATCATTGTTTCTCCAGATGGATGGGAAGTCTGAGATGCCAAGCTATAAAAAGCCGTATCAAACATAGTTGCTCCAGCTTCTAAGGCTTTAAGCTGGGCCATGTTAGCAAGTTCTGCAGTTGTTTGTGTATGTACGTGTATAGGAAGCTTAAATTCTTGTTTTAGAGCTTTTACCAAATCAAAAGCCATTTTTGGAGTTAATATGCCGGCTTGATCTTTTATAGAAATTATATCTATACCCATATCTACTAAATCTTTTGCTATTTTTACGTAGTATTCGACGGTATGGACTGGACTTGTTGTATACGATAACACTCCTTTTACTATAGCATTTAAGCTTTTGGCAGTTTCTATGGCTTTTCTCATGTTTCTAACATCGTTTAAAGCATCAAAAATTCTAAAAACTTCTATTCCATTGTCGTAAGATTTTTTAACAAAAGCCTCCACAACATCGTCTGGATAATTCCTATAGCCTACTATATTTTGGCCTCTTAACAGCATTTCAAGTTTGGTATTTTTTGCGATGTTTTTAAATTGTTTTAAACGTTCCCATGGATCTTCTTTTAGATACCTAAGACACACATCAAATGTAGCGCCACCCCATACTTCCAAAGACCAAAATCCACATTTATCCAATATTTCTAACGTAGGAAGCATGTCTTCTGTTCTTACTCTTGTAGCTAAAAGGCTCTGGATACCGTCTCTTAGACTAACGTCGGTAAAGTATAATTTCTCCATATCAATATTATACACTAAAATGGTAAAATATTTTTTTATGGTTGAAAAGCTAAAGACCTATTGGGAAAAATTTCTGGATTTTATTACATTGCACCATGAAGTGCCCATTCACATGTTGCTGTTGTCGTTTTTAACAGGGTTGTTGGGCGGTATAGGCGCTATAGTTTTTAGATCCATGATAGCATTTTTCCACAATCTTTTCTTCTATCAGAAGATAGATATTTTTTATAATGCCGATAAACATAGTTTACCAAGCCCCCTTGGGTGGTTTGTGATGTTTGTACCACCTTTGGCTGGTATGGCAGTAGTTTACATAGTCCAAAACTACGCTATAGAAGCAAAAGGTTTTGGGACGCCAGAGGTTTTGCATGCGATTTACTATAGAAAAGGTAAATTAAGGCCTAGGATAATAGGGGCGAGAATATTGGCCTCTTCGATATCGATTGGTGCTGGTGGATCTGTGGGTAGAGAAGGCCCGATAGTGCAAATAGGTGGTGTAATAGGCTCTACGCTAGGGCAAATATTTAATTTAGAATATTGGCAGATATATACGCTCATAGCTTCTGGAGCTGGCGGTGGAATCGGGGCCGCTTTCAACACTCCTTTGGCAGGTGTGGTTTATGCTTTGGAGGTTATATCCCCAGAAGCCAGCGTAAGAACAATAATTCCAGCTATAATATCTGCTGGGGTTGCAAGTTATGTGGGTAGACTTTGGTGGGGCAATAAACCTTCTTTTATAGTGGAAAATACCAAGTTTATAATACCTTCTCTAAAGGCTCTACCTCTTGAGGCTATAGCATTTTATACACTTTTGGGTATTTTTGTTGGTATAGGCGGTGCTATGTATGTATATTGGGTATATTATTCTGAAACAGTTTTTATTAAAATCTCAAAAAACCCTTACATAAGGCATTTTATAGGTATGACTATAGTGGGTTTTTGTGCTGTTATGTTTATGCATTTTACAGGGCACTACTACGTACAAGGTATAGGCTATGCTACCGTTCAAGATGTGTTAAGTCAAGTTATAAAAAATGCCTGGTTTTTAATATTTCTATTCTTCATGAAGCTTCTCTTAACTGGTGTTTCTCTTGGTTCTGGTGGCTCTGGTGGTGTGTTTTCTCCTGGTATTTTTATGGGCGCTACGCTGGGTGGGGGTGTTGGGCTTTTAGCTAAGCAAATAGATCCACACATTCCCATCAATGTGGTATCGTCTGGTGTAGTTGGTATTGCAGCGATGCTGAGTTCTACTGTAAGCGCTCCTATTACCGCTGTAGTTATGAGTTTTGAAATGACAAGAGATTATAAAGTGGTGGTCCCGTCGATGATAGCTGCTGGTGTAGCTTTTGGCGTAAGGCGTATGATAATACATTATAGTATAGATACATTTAAATTAGAAAAACAAGGTTTTCATATACCAGAAATATATGTAAGAGTTTTACATTATCCTCATAAAGATGACTAACAATGGGCGATACAGGGCTCGAACCTGTGGCCTCCACCGTGTGAGGATGGCGCTCTCCCAGCTGAGCTAATCGCCCTTAATTAACTAAAATATTTTAATAAACCTTCTACTATCTTTTTAGTATCTATCTCATAAGAACCATTAGCAATTTTGGCTTTTATCTCTTCAATCTTCTTTGACATATCTTTTATATTTTCGTCGGAGTTTGAATTTATATTTTTGGCTATAGATGATAGTTCTACTTTGTAAGCCTGCTCACTGTTTTCTTGGGGTGTAACCTCTTCGGCTACAACACTAATGCTTTGTTTTTGCACTTTATCTTTCTTTGCAATAGAAGTATCTAACCCAGCGTTTCTAGTGATATCTCCTTCTATCCTACTCATATAACACCTCTATATAAATATCCTCTATATAAATATCGGAATATAATTAAAATATTTTAATATAAATTGTTTGCAAGGCTTTTATGAATATAAAATAAAGCTCTGGCTCCCAAAAGCAAGGATGCCATTAACCAATCTATCCATATCAAGAAAGCTATTATTAACCAAAGCGATGCGTAAACTATGCTTTTAATAAGTAAGTGTGATATGTATACTGTTATTATATATTTTAAAAGCAACAAAGCTAAGGATTCTACAGCGGATACTGCAAGTACATAAATTTTACGAATATTCTTGCTTGGTATAAAAATGCTGTATACAGAATAAAAAAATACTGTAAAAAACAGTAAATAGCTGAGATTTTTAGTAAATTCCAAAGGTAGGTTAAGATGTTTGAACACCAAGCTTATATAAAACAAATAAACAGAACCACCAGTAAATACTACAACGAAAAACATTAGGTACAAGAAATACATAAACTCTATGCGTTTTGCCTCTTTTTTATCCCACATCAACGCTATGGCATAATCTAAATCTTTTATAAATCCAGTAGAAAAATATAGAGATACCAAAGCTCCTATAATACCTGCTTTTAACCTCTTTTGCTCTAAATAGGATATATCTTTTATTATTTTATTTGTAAAATCTGGAAACACAGCGCTAAAGTGATATATATAATTGTCTATTTTATTTTCTAAAAACATATGTAGAAAAAAACCAGTCCCAAGTATAAGGGGCACTATCGCCATAATAAAACTAAAAGATAAAGCACCGGCATGATAGAGTATCTTTAATCTAAAAAAGTCCAATACAAAGTTTATTAGGTTTTTCACATACTTAAAATGCCGCTGTGAGTAGAACTATGATACCAGCTACAATAACTCCAAGCACTATTATTGTAGTAACAAGGTCAACAGCACTCATTCCTTTTTCCATATTAAACTCCTTTAGTCCTTTTTAAGACTACCTCTTTAAATTCCTTAAGCGTTGGATTTATATGTATTGTCTCGCTTAATTTTCCTTCCAACACTTCCATAGTCTTATAGCCATTACCAGTAATATATGCTACTACAATTTCATCTGGCTTGAATTGCCCTTGTTGAGCTAGTTTTTTCAATACAGCTATAGTGGTACCACCTGCTGTTTCTGTAAATATCCCTTCTGTTTGAGCTAAAAGTTTCATACCTTCTATTATTTCGTTGTCATCTGCTGTTTCCCAAATACCACCAGTTTTTCTTACTACATCAAGAGCATAAATACCATCTGCTGGATTTCCAATAGCTATTGATTTTGCTATGGTATTTGGTTTTACCGGTTTTACAAAATCAAGCCCTTCTTTAAAAGCTTGGGCTATCGGTGAACATCCTAAGGCTTGAGCCCCGTATACCCTAGTGTTATATTTATCTATTAGGCCTACTTTGTAAAATTCCTCTATTCCCTTGTATATCTTTGTTATAAGTGAACCGCTTGCCGCTGGAGCCACTATGGCATCTGGAGCTATCCACCCAAGCTGTTCTATGGTTTCAAAAGCAAGGGTTTTTGAGCCTTCTGCATAGTATGGTCTTATATTTATATTTACAAAAGCCCATCCTAAATCGTTGGCAATTTCTGAGCACAACCTGTTTACATCGTCGTAGTTTCCATTTACTGCCACTACGGTAGGATTAAAAACAAGACTACCTATAATTTTTTGGGATTCAAGATTTGCTGGTATAAAAACGTAGCAGTTTAGATCTGATTGTGCACAATGAGCTGCTACAGAATTTGCCAAATTACCGGTGGATGCGCAAGCCCCGGTATCAAAACCAAATTCTTTTGCCTTGGAAAGAGCTACAGATACAACTCTATCCTTAAAAGAAAGAGTCGGGTGATTAACCGAATCATCTTTTATGTATAAATTGTTAAGACCAAGTATTTTTCCAAGTTTATCAGCTTTTTTGAGAGGGGTAAAGCCTGCTGTCAGACCAACGGTTGGATTTTCTACAGGTAATAAATCTATATATCTCCATAAACTTTTTGGGCCTTTTGATATACTTTCTTTGCTTATTGTGCTTTTAATATAATCATAATCATAATTTACTTCCAAAGGACCAAAACAAAACTCACAAACGTGTATTGGCTCTATGGGATACTCACGCTTGCATTCTCTACACTTTAGTCCTTTGAGTTTTGCCATTTCTTAAAAACCTCCAAAAATGTGATAAATAATTATTATAACTCTTTCATACAGCGCTTGGTATATTTTCTTGTTTAGATGCTTTTATGGTTTGGAATAAGCTTCTTCCAGTTTTTTTTCTTGCTATCTCCATAAGGCCAAGAGCCGTATATCCATAGACTGTGGTTTGGACGTTGTCTTTTAAAAAGCCATTTTTCAATACATCAAGCACCTCTTTTCTATGGGCTTGGTCTTTCATAAAAATAAAATCTATCATTATAATACCACCTATATTTCTAAGCTTTATTTGTCTTGGTATTTCTTTGGCTGCTTCCAAGTTTGTGGAGTAAGAGCTTGATTCTATACAATCACAGGTATTTTTACCGCTATTTACATCTATTGTAGTCATAGCCTCCGTTTCTTCTATTACTAAAAAACCACCACTTTCTAGCCATACATACTTGCTTAAAAGCCTGTTGATGTGCTTTTCTACTTCGTATAAGTTTTCTAACTTCTCTTTATCAATAATCATTTCGACGTTTATATTTAAATCGTTTGCCAATATGAAACTCACTATGTTGTTATAAATTTCTATATCGGATACTACAATTTTCTCTATACCACCAACATAATCTTTTATCATTGATATATAGCATGGCTCTTTAGGTTCTAATTGCATAATAGCTTTGTGAGATATGTCTCTTATGAGCTTTGCTTTTTTCCTATAAAATTCCAACTCTTGTTCTATTTTCGATATGTCTACATTTTTAGCTTGAGTCCTAATAATTACAGATTCTTTTTCTCTTAAAAGCCTATAAACTTTGTCAACGTAATCGCTTTTAAAATTCTCATCAAAAAGATGTGAGGTTTTTACAGATTTATCAGCCTCATAATATATTATGTACTTTCCTTTAAAAGAGAGTTTGGTGGTTAATTTAGCTCCTTTAAATTTGGATGGTTCTTTTTTTACTTGAACAACAACATAATCTCCTATTTTATATTCTTTATCAGCTTCTTTGAAAGGCAGATACCCATCTTTTTTTAAACCTATATCGACAAAATATCCTTCTACTCCGTTTGCGATAGATTTTATCTTACCTAAAAAAATAGATGAGCTATATTCAGGATCGTTTAAATTGTCTACTTTAATATCTAAAAGTTCGTTACTTTTAAAAAGCATTGAAAATATTAAATCATTCTTTTTATATACTACCAATTTCATCTTTTATATTATCTAACATTTTTAATATTTTAGCTGCTCTATCAAAAGATTCATCTTCTAAGCCATCTAAAAACTGCTCTAACATATCCATAAGCTTGTTGCCATCTTTTCTCGTATAGGAAGTCCCATCCTCTAAAATAATTTCTTCATCTGCAAAATTCATAAAGATGCTTCCTTTGTTGGTGTGAACAGTCCAACTCCTATCTATAAAATGGTGATTCCAAGCTACTTGCAGCTGAAACGGTGTTTCATTGTTTACTTTTCCTGTTAGCTCCCAGACGTGTCCAACTCTAACGTTTTCTATTGTAACATCTCCAAACAAATACAATAGATTGTAGAGATCATGCCAAGCTAAATCCCATATAGGATTTATATAACCTCTTCCTTTGTTTAGTCTTTTGATCTCTATGTATTTTGGCTTTATGTGTTTTGGAAATTCTTTTATGCAAAGCGAGAATCTTTCAATTTCTGATATCCATATTTTATTCTTGAATTCTGATAAGCTAATAAACTCTTCATAAGATGTGGCTGGTGGTTTTTCTATAAGTATATCAGCTCCAGTTTTTAACAACATTTTTGCTATATTTACATGTTGAGTAGGGTCTGTTGCTATGATAGCCTTAGAAATAGGTGAATTTAAATCATCTATATCGCATACATAGGGAAATCCTTTATCTAATATTTTATTAACATCTCTATCACAAAGTATAATATCATTGGTTAATTGCTTTAGTACGTTTAGATATTTATTGCCCATGTTACCAACGCCTATCAATACAACGTGTTTTTTTACATTCATAACTCACCTAACTTGTAAGATTTAACTAAAAGTCTTTGTTGCTCTATTATGTAGCTTCTTATATCCTCTTCTTGCTCTTTTGTTACATCTTCAAATTTTATACCATAACAAAAATGGTCTATAGCATCAAATTTATTTCTTATGGTACCAAATATTATCAAATCTTTATTGTATATACGAAACTTTACAAACATCTTCTGAAGATCAGACAAAGATAGACTGGTGCAAAACCTTGTTCCTCCTATACTCAAATCCTTTATCACTCCTTCTATAAGATTATCTTCTTCTGGTTCTGGTAAAATCTTTTCTTTTTCATAAGCTTCCAGTTCTTCGGATGTAGGAATATATATATATGCTTTTAAACTCAACTCAATTCTTACTGCGTCCCTGATAGGTGTCCTTGTAACTTTATCTGAATGCTCTAACTTGTACAAAATTCTACCAGAATCTTGAGATATTCCAACAACTTTTGAAGTAAAAGATGTTTGAACGTAGTCTTGAGTGATAAAACTAAACGTTATGACATCTCGTATCTTGATAGGGCTTTCGCTTATGTTGTAAAGTGCTAGATAGATATATTTTTCGTCTTTATCCCATACAACAGCGCCGTATTGTCTTTCGTTAAACAAAATCTTTCCGCTTTGATATAGCTCTATGTCTTTTGTGCTAGATACGGGTAAGAACCATGGTACGCGATCAAAACCAAGCTTATGTCTTAATTGGGTTATAATATCCGCAAGAGATGTATCGTTTTTTAAGATCTTTGATGCTATTATTTCAAAAACCTTTTTATTGTTAAAGACTAAAGATATGTTCCATCTATAATCTGTAGAATATTTCCACAACAATTCAGCTTCAAGCTCTGTTAGTCCATATTCTTTGGCTTTTTTGAAAAAATCTTCTTTTATTTTGTTTCTTTTTTTAATTTCTACTATCAAATATGGTATTAAAAAAAATAAAAATACAACGGTTAAAAGCATCCATAAAACTATTATTATATTTGTAGTGTTGGAACTGCTATACCATATATTTATCGCTTGCTGTAAAGTATTCATTAAATCTTATTCGGAATTTTGTAGATATCTTTCAGCGGACATTGCAGCTATGCAACCCTCTCCAGCAGCAACAACAACTTGACCTGTTTGACCACTTCTACAATCCCCGGCGGCAAATATGCCTGGTACTGAAGTTTCCATATTATCGTTAACCTTTATATATCCATACTCATCTAACTCTACCAAATCTTTTACTATATCTGTGGCCGGTATCATACCTATAAATATAAAAACGCCATCTACTTGAAGTGTAGATTGTTCACCGGTTTTAGTATCTTCCAACAATAAAGAATTAACAAAATCGCTACCTTGGATGGCTTTTACCACTTTGTTTGGTACAAAATCTATTTTTGGATTAGAGAAAACTCTGTCTTGAAGAAGTGGCTTTGCCCTTAGTTTATCTCTTCTGTGTATTAGGTAAACTTTTGAGGCAAAGCGTGTTAAAAAGATCGCTTCTTGCGTTGCAGAATCACCACCGCCGACAACAGCTATTGGCACATCCTCAAAAAGAGCACCATCACAAGTAGCGCAATAAGATACACCTCTATTTAAAAATTCTTTCTCGCCTGGTACGTCAAGGGTCCTCATACGGGCACCAGTAGCAATTATGACGGTTTTCGCTCTTAACTCTGATCCATTGTCAAGTTGAAGGGTTTTAATATTATTATCGTCGTTTTTCACAGATATCACACCTTGCCTATGGATTTTAAGACCAAATCTTTCAGCTTGAGCTTTGAATTTGCTTGTAAGTTCTTTGCCGCTTATACCTTCTGGAAACCCAGGATAGTTTTCTACCAAATCCGTTATAGCTATTTGACCACCAAGTGTTGATTTTTCCAAAAGTATTACATCCATCTTCGCTCTAGCGCAATAAAGCCCGGCTGTAAGACCGGCCGGACCTCCACCAATTATTATACAATCGTAAATTTTATCAGTGTTTATCATAAGTTGTTTTTGATCATCTTTCTTAAGCTATCTTCTGGTTGTACACCTACTCTTGTGTCTACTACTTCGCCATTTTTAAACATCATTATAGTAGGTATAGCTCTTATACCGTATCTCATGGATACACCTGGATTATCGTCTGTGTTTAGCTTACCTACCTTTATTTGGCCAGCAAATTCACTGGCTAGTTTCTCAACGACTGGGGCTATGATTCTGCAAGGGCCACACCATGGTGCCCAAAAATCAACCAAAACTGGAACTGAGGAGTTTATGACCTCGCTTTCCCAGTTAGCATCTGTAAGTTCAACAACATTCTGTGCCATCTTGAACCTCCTTAAACAATAAATTATAAACTTCTATAGCTCTTTTGTCCTTGATAAAATAACATATTATAGCTCCTTCTCTTTTCCATCCTACAATACCTTTTGAGCGAAGTATGGCAAGGTGCTGAGATATATTTGGCTGTGGGATTCCTAGCACATCTCCAAGATTTTTTACACATTGCTTGTGTTCTATTAAGAGTTCCACTATTTTAAGCCTAATGGGATGCCCTAAAGCTTTTAAAAACTCGGCTATATCTATAAGAGTCCCTTCGTTTTTTATTTCCATACTCATAACAAAAATATTATAAACTAATTTTGTTATATTATGCATTTTTTTAAAAACTTTTAAAAATAAAGGGCACAAGGCCCCAATAGAATGGACAAAGCGCGGTTTAAAAACTATATTGAGCGTTTATATAAAATGTGCGTCCTGGTTCTGGTAAATTTACTCCTGTATTGAAAGGATTTGAGTAATAATCGTTATACATGTAATACTCTTGATTCAGAAGGTTATCAACCCCAAGCACCACCGATATGCCGTTTTTAAGATTTATCCCACCAGATACATTTACCAAACCATACCCTGGCGCTTTGTTCTCGTTTAAATCTGTGTTTACTTTATCCTGAGTGCTTGCTAAGATGGTTTCTATCTTGCCAAAGTATGTTTTGTTGTCGTATTTTAGCGCTAAGACTTCCCTAAGAGGTGGTATATCTGGTAGATTTGGGCTTGTGATGTGCTTAGCTTGATTTGTTATTTGATAGCCTCTAACGTACGAGGTTTCTGATGATACGCTAAGAGTATCTGTTATAAAATATTTAGCGCTTAGATTGGCACCGTTCATATAAGCGTTTGTATTCCAATATTCGTTTATCTTTCCTTTTGGGTTAGAAAATTGTGTTATGGTTATATAATCGTATATATATCTATAATAAAGATCAAGGTTCATAGAAAATCTGTTGTAATTAGATGAAAATCCTACATCAAACTCGTTGTTTTGGGCTGGTTTTAGGTTAGGATTTCCTATCCAATATTTACCCATGTTTACAAAGTATATGTACCTTTCTTCTGGGTCTGGTACTCTTACAGTATGCCCAAAGCCAACGTAAAAATTGTTGTTTTGGTTAATAGCTTTATTAAGCTTTATATAACCGCTTAGATATGTATCTTCTTTGTCTTGTGGTGATGTTCCATAAAGTGAAGTGTATGAAGGCCCCATCTTCTGGGAGGATAGATCTTTTTTTACCAAAGAACCGTCTGGTGATGATTTTGTATGGTCTATTCTAAGGCCTATGTTTATTTTTAGGCTTTTAAAAGCGTTAAAATCTTTTTTAACAAAAGCACCTATGTTTGTGATAAACACATCTGGGATTATGTAGGGAGAACTCATGCCCATTGATGTTTGATTTAATACATACCAATCTCTTCTGTAAAAATCAAGCCCAAAGGTGGTATCAAATACATCTGTGGAAATGGAAGAACCGTAGGTTTGTGTGCGAGCGTAGGTGGCCATATAATTTTTAGGATTAGTGATTCTATATTGGTTTGTCATAAGGTGATATACGTCTGTATAGTAAGTTTTGAAGTTTATACTTTTGATATCCTTTGAGATGTTTTCTTTGTCTATGTGAAAATTAACAATATTTGATCTATCGTATATGGCATCCATAGTAAGAAATGGATACAGCACGTTGTTGGCGCTTTGCTTTATATACTCTAAACCTATATCTGTATTTGTGGTGGGTGTAAAGCCAAATTTAGTCATATAAGAGTTTATGTTAAAATCATGGGTTGGTTTAGATTTATATTCGTTTGGTATATAATCTGTGATTTTGACACCATGAGCGTCTTTGTAAGGTTCGGCGGTTTTGAAAGAATACCCTGCTACAAAGTAAAACTTGCCGTTGTTGTAAGAGGCTTCTATGTTTGGATTTACAAATCCGTAAGAGTTTGCATTAAACGATAAATTTGAGTGAAATCCAAGTTTTGGATATATGGTTTTAACGTCTACCAATCCACCCATAGAACCTTGATGCGTTACATCGTAAGGACCATATACGATTTTTATACCCTGAAGAAAGTTTAGAGGTATATGAAAAGCTGGTACATCCATCCTAGCCGGGCATGCTCCGTAAAGCCTCGCCCCATCTATCAAAACGTTTATATTGTCTCTGTTTAGACCATCTAAAACTATATCGTTTGCAATAGGACCTTTGGAATAGTTAAATATACCAACTTGATTGTCAAGAGCTTGTGCTAAATCCACACTGCTTTTTCTTTGGAGTGTTTTGCTGCTTTTAAAAGCCTCAAAACCTTTTGAACTACCAATTATTTCTAAAGGTTTTAGCAAGAATATACTTGAAAAATCTTGTGCAAGACCAATAGATGAGAAAACACAAAGACTAAGAAGCACTTTCTTTACCATTTCCTATCCTCCTTTAGCTTTAAAT
>OFEH01000326.1_pt1 | contig 17841 bp, 21 predicted proteins | sample 1521031 | NCBI WGS metagenome assembly OFEH01 (sample SAMN05518350, study PRJEB24110) | hypersaline lake metagenome | isolation source: Grendel Spring, Yellowstone National Park, Wyoming, USA | place: USA:Grendel Spring, Yellowstone National Park, Wyoming, USA | collected 2011-11-16
CAACTCGTACCTCTTGAATAGATTCGCCGTAGACATGAGTTGAAAATCCAGTATACATTTAAAAATGTTTTTCCTTAATCCACATTAATAACTAATGCAATGCTTAAAAATACGAAGTAATATAATGTTAGATTTCATATATGAAAATACGATCACTACATTAAGGAATCATCTTTCTCGTAAGATGATCATCCCCTTAAGGAGAACCGTTCTTAATGGTCCTTTTCCCCATCGTTATGGACGGGAACCCCCTCCCGAGCTTATCACTATGTCTAGGAGAAAAGGATTTAAATAGAATAGAATAGCCTATAAACAAGAGATAATAAGAATGAGTGAATCTGAGAATGAGAGATATTATTCCAATAATTAACCACAATAATTATCGCCTACCTAAGCCTATTCATGTATGCACATGCCGGCCTCGTCATCTTTACATACTCGTGGAAAGGCCACTCCATCATATACGTTAAGTACCCTAGACTACCGTGGCCACTCAATGCGTTGATATGGGGCTTGATCCGCCCGGCGAGTATCCATCGATTCAGGTAAACATAATTAATGCTCCTAAGCCATACCCTCACGCCAACGCCAGATTCTCAGTGTATGCAGTGGGGCCCGCCGTGAATGGCTTCGTGGACATTGACCCCTACCTCAGTAACTCCGCGGGCTTCTCCATAAACCTCGGCAGCTACTCGCCATATATCGATGAGCTCGCCCGCTACTTGGGAATGACGCCCGACATTGCCGGCCCTCCGTCACTCTATTCATGAATTCCATAGGCTATTACGGGAGCTCCCCCAGCATCTTCACGGGCTTCATGATGGTGCCCATAATTCCTCCTTCAGCTCCCTTTAGGGATCTTCATCTCTATTAAGTGTGGCCAATGCATATGGTGTAGGCAAGGATAGGGCATTGGGATTAGGCTACGTGAATTCTGAACTGATTAATCAACAAGTAATCAAGAGAAGGATTAGCAAACAAAAATAAGTCATTAAGGCGTCTCCCCTTTAGGGGTCTGCTTTTACCTGTGGCTTATTAAGTAGCATTTGCATTCCTCAATCATTGGAGTTATTTTAAATGGAAAAGTTTGTCCTTTAAATGGGTAAGTCAGACTACTAATCAATGGCGCCAGGTTATGGCAAATTCGTGCCTTATGGATGGGGATTTATTGAGGGGTAGTCCCAAGATAGTTGGAGAGGACATAGTTGCACTGTTAATCTCCAAGGATATTAAATGGTATTAATATGGTCTTGAGAAATATTTCCCTTATGCGTGGGAATACCATTTATTATTTACGTAAATTCATATCTTCCCTAATCTAAGATGAATATCATTTCTCTCCAGCATTAATCAGGATATTCTTTAATTTCTTAATCGCTGTGCCAATAATCAATTACGCGAGATTAACTAGGGTAGTTAGTTATTCCTGCCCGCATAATTATGGGAAGTAAAAACCATTCTAAGCGTGGGGTCATGCTTGTGCCAGGTTTAGAAATGGAGGTGATCAGTCGAAGATCAGACGGCTACTAAGTAATTCAAAGTATTAGGAGGGTGATTGTATCATTAGTCTGTGGCGGCAATGAATGAGTATATGCCTAGCCCAATCATGAATAGACCTAAAATACCGAGAGCTAATCTACCTGCTTGAGCTATGATGCTCCAATCCTTAATAGTATGAATGATGCCCTTATATATTAGTGCAACGATCACTGATTGGGCCAGCCATGAGCCAAGACCAAATATGAGGCCTATGAGGAAGGATAAGCCTGTTGAAATTGTGGGCACTAATATGGTTGTTAGTATCAGAACTATGAAAAAGTCGCCGCCGAAGGCTGCGGTTAATCCATGTATCCAAATTAACTTGTAATCCGCGGTTCTAACTTTCTCTGCATGGTCATGATCGCCAAAGACTAGGTAAGCGGCTACCCCCATCATGGTTAAGCCAACTAGTATATCAATGTATGGATCCAGGATTGAGGTGTTGATAAGATTCATTAATTGACCAATTAATGCACTCATAAGCGTCCACACTAGAGTTAAGGCTCCAGCAAATACCGAGACGGCGGTGATGACGCCATTTATATCCCTCTGCATTAAGCCATAAGAAACTGTAATGGGCCAAGTATGCTCATCGGGCTTTAATCCATGTATTATGCCGATGATTAGGACTGCCAATAGCCAATAGGAACCCATGGACATGACGATATGTCTAGCCAGAGGATCAAGGATGTTGGGCATTGATAATATTGCTATAGTTATAGCTATTGCTATGGTTCCCGCTAAAAGCCATACCTTAATGCTTTTTTCTTTGATGTGGGGCTGCATCTCATTAGGGTTACCCTAATGAGATTTATTAAACCTTGCTCATTAGCATACCCCTAACCAATTGAAAACGCATTCAATCGCATCAATGGATTAGAGAATGGAACGATTGAGATCATTCCCAGCGTCCCAAATAACCTAGGTCCTTAATTAAACGATTACTGTCCAGCCCCGGCGCTATACGTGGATTTCAATGCGGGGCCCTGCGTTAGTTGATGCTTGAAAGCCTTTAAATTTGTACGGAGGATGGGGTAATTATGCAGTACGTTAGGCTTGGTTGGTCTGGGGTCAAGGTTTCCCAGTTGTGCTTGGGTACTTGGTACTTGCCTAGGCTTGACGAGCGAGACGAGTATGGGGTTCATAAGGTTGACGTTGATGCCGCCGTTAAGATCATGAGGAGGGCCTATGATGAGGGGATTAATTGCGTCGATACTGCTAATAGGTATCATGGAGCTATGTCCCCAGTGGACTTGAATCACGTTGGCAATTCAGAGAGGGTGGTGGGTCAATTCCTAAAAGCCGTGGATAGGGAGTCCATTGTGTTGGCCACCAAGGTGAGGGGCCAAATGGCTGCTTGGCCCAATGGGGAGGGATTATCGAGGAAACACATTCGGTGGCAGGTAAGGGAATCTCTGAAGAGGCTGGGGGTGAATTACATTGATCTATACCAGATACATTGGCCGGATCCGGATACGCCCAAGATAGAAACCCTTAGGGCGCTCGATAACTTGGTTCAGGAGGGATTGGTGAATTACATAGGCGAAAGCAATCACCCGGCCCATGATGTGGTGGAGTTCATGGAATTGGCGGATAAGCGTGGAATGGAGCCCTTCGTTACCATGCAGGAGGTCTATAATCTGCTTAATAGGGATATAGAGAGGGATAAGATCCACGTGGCCAAGAGGTATGGAATGGCGGTGCTGGCCTACTCTCCCCTAGCCCAAGGGATCCTCACGGGCAAGTACATCGACTTCAATGCGAGGAAGTGGGCCACGCCGAGCGACTCCAGGGCAGCCATATCGAGCAGCCCACGGGGATACATAAACGATGAAAACCTCAAGATCCTCCTGGAGCTAAATGAGGTAGCCAAGGCAAGGGGCATCACGTTAAGCCAAGCCGCATTGGCGTGGTTAATCGGCATGCAGGAGAGGCTTGGGGTTAACATAATACCGATAATAGGCATCACGAAAATGGGTCACTTAGAGGATGATTTAGGCGCCCTCGGCGTGAAGCTGAGCCAAGATGATTTAAAGAGAATCGATGAAATAATGAAGCCCCAATAAATTCCCTCAAATCCTGGACTCTCCAAGTCGTTTAATTAGATCTGTATGCGTGGTGGTTCCCCTATGCATGGTTCGTGGCCATTATTCAATTCCGGAATGTGGAGGAGTATGTTGATTTTATAGCCGGGCCCGGATTCGAACCGGGGTCGATGGGTCCAAAGCCTAGTGAACTTGGTTACGATAAGACCTACATGTACAGGGTTAGGCATGGGCTAGTGCCGATTAGTGACGAGCTCTTTAAGGCTTTACTCAGGTTCATTGATGTTGATGAGTATGCTCGCCTAGTAGGCTCTGCACCACAGTTAGTTGACGCAACTCCTGATGACATTGTTCGTGTTGTTAAGAAGGCGCTGGTTGACAAGTCCTTCAGGAATCTACTATTCTACATGCTTAGGCAGGCGTTCGGTGACGAATTCCGTGAATACAGGGCGTCGTGGACGGTAACCGAGCGTGACATTGAGGAGTTTGTTAAGGCTAAGAGGCTTAAGGGCCTTAAGGAGAAGACTATTAGAGACCATGTCCACTACCTGCGCCTAGCACTCAGTGAGCTTAACTGGACGCTTGAACCTGAGGGCATTAGGGAGTTCCTCGCCGAGCTTAGGGAGGATGGGGAGGAGCATGTGCTAAGGCATGTCACGGTGGCGTTGAAGTCATTCCTCAAGACCGTGTTGAAGCCAAAAGACCCAGCCCTATTCAGGCTACTCTACGATTCATTCACAGTGTATAAGCCCAAGGCAAGCAACCGCATTACACTACCCAGCCTGGAGCAACTTAGGGCAATTTGGCAACAACTACCAAGCATTGAGACTAAGTTTTACTTCACTCTGTTGGCTGAGACTGGTCTTAGGCCTGGTGAGCCCCTCACCCTAAGCCTAAGTGACCTTGACCTGGAGCACGGAATGCTTCACATCGGTAAGGTGACTGAGACTAAGAGGGCTTTTGTAGCCTTCCTGAGACCTGAATTCCTCAGGTGGGTTAAGCAGGTGTACTTGCCTTATAGGGTTGATTGGGTTGAGAGGCTTAGCAAGGGCTGGCTTGCAAGCGGCTGGTTCAGCCAAGACATTGTTGAGAAGGCTAAGCAGAAGCTAATACCATTCGACCAGTCTAGGCTTAGGAGGGAGATTAAGGAGGCTGCAAGGCAGATTCTTAACCGTGAATTTGAACTATATGAGCTTAGGAAATTCTATGCCACCTGGATGATAAGCCAGGGCGTGCCTGAAAGCATAGTGAACACGCTTCAGGGTAGGGCGCCGCCAAGCGAGTTTAGGATACTTGTTGAGCACTACTGGTCACCTAGGCATGAGGAATTGAGGAACTGGTACCTGAAGTATGCGCCTAGGGTTTGTTGCCTTGCATAAGCCGACGCTGCTTACCATGAGGCATGGTTTTTAAGCATCTTAGGGATACGCGATGTTGATGAGTTACTCGGATGAGGATGATATCGTTAGGGCAATCGGGATATTGCTAGCCATGGCCGTACTGGCCATAGTGTTCATACCACGACAACTCCTTAATGCGTTAATACATGGATTAATAGAGGGTGCAATAATAGCCTTAATAATCGTAGCTGTGTTCCTCATTAAAAAGTACATGGAGGATGAATCAGGATGGTGATGTAAACAGGGCTTGTTGATGAGGGGCAGTCCTGACGTAAAGCCGCGGCTTGAAAACCCTAAATACCCAGAGGGTTCATAGGAGCAACGTAAGTAGCGCTAACGCAGGTATTTTCGCATGCATTGTCAAAGACCACCGTGGTTCTGCGGTGGTTTGCTTATGTGGGCAAGATTAACACCCACCTCATTAACAACATCCTTAAGGCTTGGTATTAGGCTAGAAACCCTACCAACAACGGCGTTTATAATACCCCCTATGTCAGCTGGTCTGCACTCACCGCCTCCAGCCCTTCCTATCTCCTTCTCACTGGTTATTTTCTCAACCAATTCATTAATCTCCTTAATCAATTCGTTGCACGGTTTCTTACCTTTTACCCACGTCGAAGACCTTGACCTACGTATCTCGTAACCAGCCCTATCCAACAACCTCAACAACTTGCTGTAGCCACCTGTGCCAAGCAAGTAGACCAAGCCCCTAGCATCAACCCAAGCAACACCCACACCCCAGAGCAGTACAGGTTAATGCCAGAAGACATCAATGCCGAATCGCTTAGGGGCTTTTAAGGATTCGAAATACGGAGTAATCGGGGTTGTGGATTTCGCCTTTGCAGGTTGGGCTAATCCTTAATTATGACTGGCTAAGGCTTACTCAATGCCCTGGTTCATGTACAAAGACGACTTATTTATCCCCGTGGAGATTAGGGCATTAATGATTAATGAAGCAGTCAGTGCCGGTTTAATCATTGCTAAGGAGATCTTGGGCGTTGTCAATAGGTACTGCATCTGGGAAGGTAGTAGCGAGGTAATTATCGAATATTGGCGTGGTAGAGAGATGGCTATGAAGCTCATCTATGCCGATAACCCAGCCAAGGCATTAATGCATCATCATAACACCGAGAGTCGGCTTAGTCGAGTGTCCCTCGGTCTCCTAATTATTTAGTTCATCGATGCCGCCGTTATTAACGCTTATAAAGTTGGGCCTTGAGCGGATTATGTAATGAGCAGCATATTAAGGGCATTAACACACATCGCCGTACTCACCATCATATTCGCACTAGCCACATACACAGCCCTAACAATTCAGCCCTACGTCAGCAACTCAACAACCTTCAATGAAACCCTTGGCCCAGAATCGCCGTTAATCATTGGTGGTTATGGTCTCTACGTGAACCCAACCGCAATAATTACTAATGCAGTGTTAGTCGCAATAGCTTATTCACTACTCGCCAGGGGTAAGCCGAAGGCTGGCTTGGTCAGATATTCGCTGGGCATGATTGCCGTTTACGCACTGTTAGCTGTAGCCCTTTACCTAGCAGTTACTGCGAACCCAGCCCACGCCTGCACCCCCAATGCCTACCAACCTCGACAGCATAGCCACATTCACAACCTCGATAATTATTGGCTCAGTAACATTGTTGATTTACGCCTACGATAGAGGGTAGAGGGTAGGCAGCAATTGAAAGCCACTTCTCTTTACGCTCTACGTCTCACTAATTGCCGGGAGCCTAATCATTGGCACAACCACGGCACTAACCCTCTTGACAATACCTCAGCTGGTGCCGGGTGCATGCGTGAGCCCAGTAACGATCGGAGCCTACGGACAAATCGACGGATTAGTAACAGCACCACCATTGGGATTACTGGCTGGATACGCTGTGGTGAGCATAACCGCGGATAAGCAATGACCAGAAACACCGGGCCTAAGGTTTTGAGGCACCTTCCGTCCCTTCTCTAACTCCCTGACCCTCTGGCTTCGCCTTCAGAATTCGCGGATCTGCTGAGTGCGTCCATTAGTGCGTGCATTATAACTAGGGTCTGCGCCATGGTTATGGTTAAGCCGAGGGATGCAGCTAAGTAACCCGTGGCGACAAGTATTCGCTGCATCGTGAGGAAGTCCGCTGTTATTAGTAGGATGGGGAATACGGCGACGAATATGAAAAGTAAAGCCCTCCTAGTAACCCTAACAACGTCTATGAGTCTCTCATCCTCCCTATCACGCCTTGATATAACCCAATTACCCAAAGTGAATAATATCGAGGTCGAGGTCAAGGTTGTAGTGAGCAACATGGAATAAAGGGTGAACAATATTTTCATCCCATATTCTCTCAACACTTGATAAAACAAAATATTCAACAAACCCCACAATGATAATATTAAGTAAAACGCAGTTAATACCGTGAAAGCACGGAAGTTAATCCAATCAATTAAGCATATATCCCTCCCAAAGTCAATCTTATTCATGAGTTTCGCAAGAAGCAGTGCATAGAAAAGCCATGACAAAGCCAACATATTTAGTGATGCCATTGAACTTGAGATAGAGATTATAACACCAATTAACGCTAGTATAATCGCCATACAGTAGTAAGGCCTAAGCAACTGCCTTAAACACCGCTTAGGCAAGTATCGTCTAATTAAATTTAAGCCATGGCAACCCAACTGAGGAATTGTAACCAGGATTACTTAAATAATTTGGACTATTGCTAAGTCAGGGAGTAGAAGTAAAGTTCTAAAAAGGGCTTAATCCTCTCATAATTATCAATCTCAGTCCTTACCTCGTCCTTAGTTTCCTCCTTATCATGTTTAGTTTCGCATATATCATAAATCGCTGAGAACGAATCACTAATGGACTTAGAGTACAATAACTTTACAAGTTGTTCATGTATTTTAATAGGCTTAGGGTAACTACAACCATACTTATTAAAATAGTTTAAAATAAATGCTATCCTTGCACGTAAAGTCCTCGCTGCCATGATGTACGCTAAGATCATTAAAAGGACCTCATTTTTATGTATCCCTCGAAATATAATGCTAATAAGGCTACGGTCTGTATAAAGGTCCATGTCAGGTATTCCATACTTCCTTAAATCCTCCACTGAGGTAATCTTATGTATAGGTAATTGAGAGAAGTACTCAACGAGGTCGAGCAAATCCCTCTTGAACTTATTAAACAACTCCTGTTTATCGGGATTATTCACGTTGCGCGTAATCTCACTGAGGAGGTACATCACTAGCCTATCTAGCGAATCCGAATCTCCAAGAAGTGCTGCCTTAGTTACGGAGCACTTTATCGCATCATCACCGCCCCACCTAGGTCACATAGGTCATAGTGAGATTTCGATACTACCATATTCGTCAATACCTTTAAATCCTCATTTATGATTTTGTTACGAAGGTCATTAGAGTACTCATTAAAACGCCGCATCACGAAATCAGTCTCATGCGCCGCAGTTAGTGGAAGCGAGAGCAGATCCATAGCTAATGGCTTCAATGCACTAACTCTTAGATCAGGAGTTGAAATTAGGAACTTCGAATATGTGTATAAGCCCTCGAAGATGTTACCAAACAGTGCCGGGGCTAGGTCTTTGTATTCTTTCTTTATATCGTTCCATAGACTTATGAATTCCCTAAGCAGATTAAGCAGATTAGTATTTCTAGTATTTCCATATATAAAGTCTTCGATCACCTTTGCACGTATCCCCCAGAAACGCTCAAGGTAGCTATTGTTCCAATCTCTCGTCAACTCCTTAACAAGCTCGCCCTCATCCTCATCCTCCATCTTCCTAACAATTAATTTACAGCCCTCCTCATTCCTAATTAATATTGCTCTTACATCTCCTCACCCAGTACTTGAGGTCACATACTGCGTTAATCTTCTCCTTAGTGATGTACAGCTTAATGTTATTCGGCTCCTTAATGTTTGGGCCACTAATTGTTATGTCGAGCATGTACTTATCATAATCACCCAACCTCAGCTTAATGCCATCTCTCACTGGTATTGTAATTATGTGGTCAACATCACTCCTCACGAACTCGAGAACCAAAAACTTCTCGCTAAGCCAGGGCTTGATTGTGATTGGGCCATAAATCCTCTCGTTACCCTTAACCCACGGTAATACCTCACCATCTACGGCATAATACGTGGATTTAGTGTCAACAAGGTAATCATCGAGATATTTCGTCTGAATTTTGACACCATCATTGTTATGGATATCCATAGTGATGGCGGTTATGCCCAATCGCGCCTCAATATCGTGGGCAGGTACATCACTGCTCTTATTCATAACCTTAACGAGGACATTACCACTACGGCAAGCATAATCACTACACTCAACTAAAACCTTAACTTCTACGTCAGTCCTTTTCATCATGTTGTAAATGTCGAAAAACAGCTTCGCTAATTGAGATCCAGCGGTAACACCAGCAGCAATCTCAGGACCACTCATTTTATCTAAGGTCAAGATATTTACTTAAAAAATTTACTACTAAACTCAATTAACCATTAATGATTGCTTGGCTTAGATGAATCAACACTAAAACTAACCCCTTCATTAAGTGCACGGTTATTAGACCGTCCAGGCTTCCATAGCCTCTCATCGTGAATGATATCTCGGTGATAATGCTGATGGTGTTGAATGCTGTACTGAGTATTCCATGCGGTGGTGCCATGGTCGTGCTTACGTTCATTGCGTTATTTTAGGGTGTAAAGATATTTGTTTACTTTGATGTGGTCTATGGTTGTATGGTGCGTTTTGGATTTGTTGTTACTTTCCTAATCGCCGTGCTACTTACCTACACCGCCCTTTACTGGACTTCGCTAGCCATAATACCGAAACCGCTCATTACCTATTGGGCGTCAGTGAACACCACCGGGCTTGGGCCGATCCTTAATTATCAAATGTTCATTATTTGGCTAACCTCACCATTCAACGCCTACGAGTCGTTGATACTCCACTACCCATCCTGGCTTTACTTCATAGCCACGGTCGTCTTGCCCACGGTAGTCCTCGCATTAATCCTAATGCCTGTGTCAAGATTGTGCCGAGAAGGCATGGCGGGTTGTGAGACTGTGGGTAGGTCGTTTCTGACCCACTCCTTCACCCTAGCCATCGCCACATCATACATCACATCACTCGTTACTTGGTTCACGTTAGGTAAGCCGGGCATTGGCACGTCAATATACACGGTATTCATGCTGGCATCGGCAGCATATGTAACACTGTACCAAACAGCGACATTATTGAAGTTGCCATGGCCTTTGAGGCGCCTACTCCTGAAGCTCGCTAGAATGGTACTCTTGTTGTTTGCGGTTATCGTAGTTGGTACAATCTACTCAATATACAAATTCCTACCACCAACACCACCGCACCTAATAGGTTTGGTACTCACGGTAACAACATTAACGGGGCACCACGCAACTAGGCGTAAGGCTGAGGCAAGGTAATCCCCTTAGTACTTACGCTCAGCATTTTGAGCCTTCAAACATTTGCCTATTGTTAAGCCGCCGTGATGCCCGTAACATTCCAGTCCTGGGATATTATCAACTTCATGGATTCTCTTGTCCGCCCATTCCTGCATGTGACCTGGGCATCAATCCTGTATTCACCAGGCACTAAACCATCCTGAAGCCTAGCCGTGCACCCAAGCATGAAGACGTCACGCTTAGCAATCCAAGCAATTATTGGCCCACACTGGTTGGCGCAGGGCCACTGTTTGATTGAGAAGCATGCCTTACCGCTTTGGAGGGGCATCATGATTATGTTCACGTACCTAACATCGTTTGGCCTAATCGTCACACCCTCTACCCAACCAGCCCATAAGACGTCTTGCCAATCCACATACTCATCACTCGGCGCGTGACAGTTGACAGGGCAATTAGGCCACTTAACAAACCTAACCTTAAATACACAATCATAAGCAACCCCAGGCCCAAGATTCCTGACCCTAAGTCCCAGGTAGCCGATTTCCTGAGTAAGCATTTGCTGTTGGGTTTGCTGGGGTTGGGCATGTACATAATAGCGGTGGATTAAACGTAGTAAATATGGGCTTCCTAATCATGTCCTCTTTAGGAACCTCAATAATTAGCCGCAATGCAGATGCCCAGTATCTAACTAGGCCATATGTACCATTCGCCAACAATGCGAGTGCCGAACCAGCAATAGGCCCAAACACCACGTAGAGGTACTGCGGCGCGGCTCTCGTAAGCCAATAGAGGGGCACCGCAATCGCAATTATGCCAGTAATGACCATGATTAAGGAACCGTACAGTAAGGCCTTACGTTCCCGATCAGCAAATGCTCTCTCACGAGACGCATCAACACCAAGCACTGAAAGGGGCAAAAACAATAATTTAAGGATTAAGGTCGAAACCTTATTAAGTGGCTCTGAACAGATAAGGCAACGCCTCAAGCGCAGCCTTATAGCAAGACATAACACTAAGTACTACGAAAGCATCGCAGCATTATTACAACTTAACTTAATTAAAAATAAAAATTATCCTTATTTGCAGCTTCAATAATTATTGGCTCAGTAATGCCGTTGGTTTACGCCTATGAGAAAGGGGTGGAGGGTAGGCGGCGAATGGGGCCGCTCTTATTCACGCTTTACTCCTCAATCGTTATTGGTAGCCTAATTATCGACATAACCACCGCACTATCTCTTTGGTCAATACCTCGGCTAAAGCCGGTGGCACGCATGAGCTCCGTAACGATTGGCGTCTACGGACCAATAGATGGACTAGTAATCGCGCCGCTGCTGGGGCTACTGACTGGATACATTGTAATAAGACCTAAGTCCTCGAAGCCCTAACCCTCATGGGTCCTGACCCCCTTGGTCCCCTCCTTGATTGCCCCTCAATAGTTGCATGTATTCAATTACTGTTGTTATCAGTGTTAGGTAAATCATGAGACTTATCGTGATTGCAAGAATTATCGGTGCGATAAACACTATGGAGATTGTTGGCGGGAGTATTATCGATACTATAATTAGGGTTATTGCAATGGAGAACCACGTCAATGAGTGAAACCTAACACCATGAACTACACGTAGAACTTCGGCATTGATCGCATCCCTACCAATAAGAAAGGAACCGAGAGAGAAAATCACCGTGATCACCACGCCGAGGATACCCAAGGCAACATCCACAGAAGTCCCAAGTGCAGTCGATACCTCATTAATGAATGATGATGTTGCATGCATTAATTCATTGAGTGATGGACTTGGACCCATTATTAGCCACAGTGCCAAGCCGCCACTCATTATTATCAAAAAATACATTACTATTAAAGTGATTATGAGAGACTGCGAATAAAGCCTACCCAACACCTCGATAGCCTTACCACCGAAATGCTTTGTTAGGCACTGGGTTAACTACTGAGGCACCTCAATTCTTTCAAATGATATCTTACCATCGAGCTCCTTAACGAGCATAGGCAGTATGTCGGTTAAGCTCTTAAAACCCGTAATGAACACTGTGAAAAACGCAATGATGAAAATAATGATCAGGATTCCGAACGTAATAAACACCACATAATAATTACTTACCTTAAAGCTTACAAACGCCGTTATGACTAATCCTACGAAGACTGACGTCAATAATGTCCTCGCACTCATCGCGCTTTTACTACATATAAACCTCATGAGGCAACGCCAGGATTCACGCCATGCCTGCAAACCCTGCACAACCCTCCTCATCAATATGCAATACTCGTTGAAGTATTTAAGCCAATCCCATAGCTTGAACAAGTCTGTGGTAGAGCTTGAGTATCGCCAACCTGAGCTGCTCATTATCAATGTTGCAATTACTGCTGCATGCATCATATACTTCACGGAATAAATCCCCTATTTGATTCGGTAACTGCTTCCACCCAACATACGCTAAAGCCCTAACGGACTCGGCATCGCCCTCACTAAGCATATGCAGGATAAGGGCTAACCTGGCACACGGTATTTCGGGCAAGTAGGCCAAGACGATTCGCATCTAACTTATCTAGGAATTGCCTTAGCTCTTCATCGCCTAATGCCTGGATTACACTGTCCTTTAGATTACCCAGGGCATTATCATCGCCAGATAACGCCTTGATGAAACTCCACGCACCGCTCACCTTAAGCACCGCCGGCCTAGGGTGGTAGATGTGTAAATGCTTAAATACTCACATTGCTTCAATCATCAATTGGGGCACTGGCGTTAAGGGTGAGGAATCCCCTATTGCAAGAGTCATTATTGGTCATTAATTTCGCTAAATATAATGATTTTTAACCCTAGAGGGTTTACAGGATTGATGGGGTATGGATGGTCTTGATGAGGTATTTTGGGGCTATATTGATGAGGTACTTGTTGATTTGGAGTTATTTCATAGATTGGCGGGAGATAGAGATAGCAGTATTAAAAGGAGGGCCTTATTCTTTCTTCAACAGTCAACTGAGAAGGTTGCCAAGGCGTATGCCTACTACATGATGAGGGCCACATGCGTATTCATCAGTAATGAACCGCTTAGCAACTATTTCAATCGGAAAGAGTACAGGGAGATATGTGATAGGATCATTACTAAGGATACTGGTAAAGTACGCGAATTCCTTAGACGTGAATATGGTCATAATGCGCGGATATTAATGCAATTAAACAATACACTCTATCAAGTCATCAGAAATAATCCCGACCTAATTAACAAAATCGTGCAGAGACTCACAGATCTTGTTAAGTTATCGGTAAATAGGTTAAATGAGCGTGAACGTATATTGAGCGTAATATCCCCCCTTTTACGCAGATTTATGGCCAATGTTCTTAAGGGTACTGTTGATAGTCCAGCCGGCTTCATTGATTATAAGAATTACGACTGCATCGACGATATACTCACGAGATTCCACAACGCAGAAAGCTCCTTAAGCTCATTAAATCAGCAAATACAACAAATTATTAATACACTTAAAGATGCCATACCACGGCTTATTGGGATGTGTGGTTGCCAAAATATTGAGGGGTTAAATGAGGCACTCGATGCCACATCTGATGTGTTAAAATGGGCTTTAAGAGCTTACTCTTATGTCAGTATTTTAGTATTGCCCATGGTTAATTGCATGGGGCTTTTCGAGCAAACCAGTAGGTACTGCCTAGCCGAGGATGAGAGAAAGTGCCCACCAGTAGATGATAGGAGTATGGAGAAGTATAGGGAGGTTGCGATGTATCTAGGCAATTTCATAAACATGAGGGAGAGCGTAAAAGCATTCATTCAATTACTCGATCAGGGATTTGAGGTACTTAATTCATTGCTTAAGGGAACTGAACCGAAAATAAGCATTGGCGTTGAAAGTAGTAGGCATTGGGATACGGTTAAATCACTCGCTCAATGCATGTATGGTTGCATCAACCGATTTAGTAAAGGCATGAATTAATTACTTACCTTTTTGAATATCATCCTTTTGAGTTTTGTTTTGAGCCTCAGCTTTGGTAGTGATGTATATAAAGTACGCACCCTCACTTCTCGTTGCCTCAGCTATCAACAATAATGCACTATTTATTAATACAGTTAGAATTAATGAGAAATATAATGAGGAGGTTATGAGAGTAATGACTGATTTTGATGTCAACGTTATGGGTAAGAAGATTGGTGAGAATATTAGGAAGAGCATGAGCATGGTAAATAGTATGGTGAGCAATCTCTTTACATCCTTACCATGCTCTAACTGTCTAATTCCAAACAATACGTCAGATAGTTGATCTGGTTGCTTCACAACTTTCTCTATCTTCTCAAAATACCACCTACTTAGGACTAAAGCTGTTGATGCTGTTATTGATACTGTTATTGCAAAAATACTTACGATTGGCTGTAATGGAATAGGACCAAACCAGCCCATTGTCATAAGTAAAACGGCGTTTAAGAGCCCTAGGAAAGTTACAACGTAGTAAATGAGGAATTTGCCCTTATAAAAATATGCTTCATAATTATTTACGAATTTTCCAGTAAATTCTAGAAATTCTGGGTTTTCCATATATTCTGATGAGTTCATACCGATGTTGTAGAATATGAGATAAGGATTGAGCCAGCAGTTATCCAGAGTATTAATGAGGTGATGAGTATGACCAACGTGACTATTGGATTAACCACCAAATAAACAATTATCGCCGCCAAGATACCCAACCCAACAGCAACCCAACCCCACCTACGCCTCTTCCTGCTTATTATCCCATGTTTAATGAGCACCCTATACAGATGCTCCTTCAACGCCTCCTCACTCAGCACGCTCCTCATTTCAGCCCTCAACCTCTTGAACTCCTCCTCAAAGGCTACCCCTGCCCTCAGTATTTCGTTCACTAGGTCCAAGACTTCTCTGACCTCGTTACTCCGCTCATTGATTACGCTTACGAGGTGCACGATGCGTCTGTCGAACTCGTTAAGCAGCTTGCTGGAAACCTCGTTAGCTATTTTCTCAACCAACCCAGGATCAACGCCCAACCTAGACAACCTCCCCTCAACCTCATCCCTAAACCTATCCAACTCCTCCCTAACGATGCCATGCAACCTAGCAAACTCCTGACCAGCAACAGCCTTGGCGATACCTTTCACAACCTTTTCATCAACGCTGTTCATGCGTAATTCATTAATTACATGCTCAAGCCACCTCGCGACATCCTCCTTAACCTTGTTGTAAACCTCAACACGTAACTCCTCAATTAGTTGTTCGATATCTTGATTCTCACGCCTACCCACCCCACGGCCGGTGGTTGAATCAACCCCAAGGATTCGCCCCCGCGAACCAGGGGCAATCTACCTTGGGGTCTCATCCTACAGAAACCCCCACTAGAATTAATGGTTAGTTTAAACGAGGGGTTAACGACACGCTTAGTCGCCACCGTTTTGGGCTTTGGGTAAGCGATTGTTTAGCCAACCACGAACCAACGAAGCACAAACACAAATCAACAAAACACAACAACCCAAAAGACACCAACACCAACAACCACAACAATAACACTCACTGCCTTAATGCCAATTCCAACAAGCATTAGAATGAAAGCATACCAAAACCCGAGACTGGCTCCTCAGGACTAAACGTGGTAGAAAGAATAGCTTAGCCATGGCGCGCCTAAACTCCTCATTACTTAGGTTGCAATATGCCTCGTATGTCTTAAGGAACAACCTCGCGAGTAGCTTTTCGGTAACGCTCACAGCATTTATGAGTGCATGTGCCTTGGCTAGCTCCTTATTACCATTGATTGATGCGTAGAACATGAAGGCTAACAGAGCCATTGAGGTTTCGGGAGCGAACAGTTGGACTAGGGACTTGCCATCAAGCCCGTTCACCAACCCCATAAACTCATTAAACAGTACATCAGCATCAACACCGAGCTCCTTAAGCAAGCCCAGCTTTTCAAACAATAATCCCCGAAAAGTATCTATTAACTGCCCTCTTAATTGCACAACAGCAGCATCGTTATTTATGGCTACAGAAATGGCATTCATACAGATCCTTCCCTTTGTCGAATCGTTAATTGACATACACATCGTAACTCCATCCTCAGGCTTCGCAATCCCAAAAGCAACCATCAACGCAGGCGAGATCACGCCATAATTAAAGGTCTCAATCAGTTCCTCAGGATTAACACTAAGCTTACCCTTAAGCTCACTACTTAACTCAATCTTAGGACCAAGTAGAGCATCTAGCATTAGCCTGGCCAGGACCGAGATTTCCTTATTGGCGTTTAGCACCCACCAATGCTCCTCAAGCAGCTTACTGATTGTTTCATCATCACCCGTTAGGGCTAGGGACACGAGGTAGCCACCAAGTATATATGATGCAATATTGAGATACCTAGCCGTGTACTTGAAATGCTCTTTACTAAAGGTCTCCTTGTACAACTGCTTAAACACATCAACTAACTTAACCAGCTCATCGCTGACTAACGAACCCTTAATAGTCCCAGCACGCAACGTCCAAACACGTGCAACTAGGTAGTCTTCATGGTCACCAATTTCCCTAGACTCCTCAGCCGCCTCATTAAATAGTTCCTCCGCCTTATCAAGCTCACCATTATTAAACCTATAAAGCGCCAATGCGTACTTAAGAAACGATACTACATCAAGGATAGTCTCCCTAACTGCCTTCTCATTAGCCTTTATAAACTCAGATTCAACATAACTCATGAAGACATCATCCCTCATTAACTCCCGAACATTTCCCCTCATCTTGTTTAGTTTCTCAAGGATCTCATTAGCCTTATCAACAACCTTATCAACCTCATTGATGCGTAACGTCTTCATCATAAGCTCTCTCACATTCTCATGCCTTAACGCTGGGGCTAACGCATCGGCCCATGCTATGACGTCTAAGCTGGGACTGAGCTTGTCCAGCTCATTGAGTAGATAGGTGACCCTACTAACCGCATCTTCAACCTCATCACTGAAATACGCAAGATACATCCTAAGCGGGACGGCGTAGGCACGTATTGCATACACGAGGGACCAAGCATACCCCTTAACCACATCACCGTAATTGCTTAATACGTAACTCAACTCACCAAGTATGTACCTAACTATGTCACTGTCGAGGTTATCCATATTCGATGCAAGGGCTAGTAGTTTGAGGTACCTCTGTGGTGCCTTATCACGCAACGGCTTTAAGGCATCCAATATCGGCCTAATGAGAATTAGTAATGCAATACGTTTTATGGCGAATGATGCTATATACAATGCAACATCGGCATTGCTGGACTCAATGTGCTTGCCCAATTCAGTAGCGTTGGCAATTATCGAGACTAGCCCAAGCCCATAAAGTCTCTCAGTATCATTAATATCACCCCTATTCTTGGCGATGCCAAGGACTCTCCTCACCTCGGCAACAGCCTCATTGTA
>OFEH01000327.1_pt1 | contig 17821 bp, 17 predicted proteins | sample 1521031 | NCBI WGS metagenome assembly OFEH01 (sample SAMN05518350, study PRJEB24110) | hypersaline lake metagenome | isolation source: Grendel Spring, Yellowstone National Park, Wyoming, USA | place: USA:Grendel Spring, Yellowstone National Park, Wyoming, USA | collected 2011-11-16
ATGGCATATCTACTGGCTGGTCTGGCCGTGGGTCCTTACGGTATTGTTGGATTGACACTGCATTTCATTGCGCACCAGTTTGGTAAGGCGGTTCTGTTCATGACCGCTGGTGCGATTATTGCTTATTATGAGGTTACAGATATTGATGAGATGGGTGGTCTTCAGACCTATATTCCGTCGGTTGGTGCAGCTGCGTTGTTGGGTTGGATGAGCCTTTCTGGCATTTTCACGGTGGCTCTGCTCGGTGAGTTCTACATATTCCTGGGCCTCATTGATACCCTGGGCTTTAGTTTAAACACCCTTTGGGCGTTTGTTGGGTTGGCATTCATGTTCATACTGACTGGTTACTACGGCTTTTGGGCACTTAAGGAGGTGTTCTATGGACAGCCGCGTAGGCAGTATGAGAAGGTGAAGGTTGACCCCAGGTTCGTGGTGCCCCTATACGTGTTGGGCCTAGCCGCCGTTATACTACTGTTCCCACCTGCATCAACATCATTAATAAGTTCGGTATTGAAGGCTATTGGTACGGTGATGGGGCATGTATGAGCAGTTACTACCAACACTTATGGGATTAATGACGGTATTGCCGGTGCTCTTCGCATCGCCGATAGCCGTTTATTGGCTTTTCGTGCAAGATCCGCGTAGGGCTAGACCTTTGGCTTACCTCGCGGTTGCTGGTTTGGGTATAGCGGCTTTATCCTCAACGTACATAGCCATGTCATTCCCGATGAAGCCCATCGTTTATTCAGCCCCATGGATTGTGATACCTAGTGTTGATGGTGTTCCTGGATTTACGATTGAGGTCTCGTTCATAGTTGATTTCCTGAGTAGGTACATGGGGTTGCTAACGGCTTGGTTAGCCTTCATAATAGGTGTTTACAGCCTTGATTACCTGGCTGAGGATTATAGGTTGGGTTGGTTCTGGTTCTTCTACAACCTCTTCGCAGCCTCAATGCTGTTAACCGTCTACTCCAATGACTTATTACTCATGTTCATAGGATGGGAGGGTCTTGGGTTTAGCTCCTGGGCTCTGATAGGGCATTGGTATAAGGATGATGATGAGTTATCCTACGTGGGTAGGTTTGGCGAGAGGTTAATACTCAATAAGCCCGCCTGGACAACACCATCTTACGCAGCCTACAGGGCGATAGCCACCATTAGGTTTGGCGATATACCGATGCTTGGGTCTATAGCAGCCATAGCTGTGCTTGGCGCGTTAGGAGGAAACACAACACCCCTTGAGTTCACGTCGATTAATTGGGCGTATATAATATCGAAGATTGGTGTCGGTGGTACCGTGGTTCTCCTATTGGCATTCATGCTAGGGCCTTACACGAAGAGCGCCCAGGTACCTTTCAATGATTGGTTGCTCACAGCAATGACGGGCCCGACTTCTGTTTCGGCGTTGCTTCACTCGGCTACGATGGTTGCCGCGGGTGTTTACATATTCATGAGGTTGACGGAGTCGTTGTACTCGGCTGGTGTTTTGAGTAGTGCTGGGGTTGAGATTGTGTATTTAGTGACTGTGTATATTGGACTGTTGACCGCGTTGTTGGGTGCTTTGTTTGCCATGATGATTGATGAGAGGAAGGTCATCCTGGCTGGCTCCACGATGTCATCTCTAGGCTTTATGATGGGTGTGACGGCGTTAACACCGTTTATTTCGCAAACCGTTACTGTGGGTATGTACGTTGTGCCACTCGCAGTTCTGGTCGCATTCTCGTACTTAATAATCCACGCCCTGGCGAAGGCAACCCTATTCCTAGTGAGTGGTCACCTAATACATGAAACCCACACCAGGTTTAACATGGGTGATTGGGAGTTTGGTAAGAGAATGAAGGCTGCGTTCTACGCAGCCCTTGCGGCGGCAATATCGTTAGGCGGTGTGCCCCCATTGGCTGGTTATTGGGTTCACGCAGCTATGGATGAGACGGCTACGGAAGCCGTCACCGTCGTTGGTTATGGCGCATACATACTAATGCTTCTAGCGAGCCTGGCCTATGTGGCTTTCCTATCCAGGTTTGTGTCCCTCAACTTCATAAAGGGTGAGAAACCGCATACCCATGAGGAGCATGGTAGGTACCCACTTATGGTCGCTGCATACGTGATCACGGGTACGGCAGCCTTGGCTGCGTTAGCTGTACCATTCACGTTGGTGCCCAGTGTGTTTCTTAGTGCTGGTGTTGACCCTGTTGCTGTCGCCATTGGTGTTGTGCTCTGGGTGATATTCGTGGTGGCCCTTTTGAAGCCTAGGGTCGGTAATCTAGGGTTAATAACCAGGATTTTTGAAAGGAGGTATTACATACAGGCATTTATGGATGTCGTTCTCTCGGGTTTTGGGTACGTACTTACGGTGGTGGCGTTCTACATATACAAGGGCTTCGACATACTCTTTGATTTCGTAATACCTGATGCCTTCACAGCCTTGTCGAGGTACATAAGGTCCATACAGAGGGGTTATTTGAGGACATATCTTGAGATGCTGCTTGTTACGCTGGCTGTCGCGATATTGATAATATTAATAATAATAGCCCTGTTATAATTTTACGACTCAGCCCATCCTTACTTCTTCAAAACTTGCTTTAGATACTCACTCTTAACGTGAAGTATTAGGTCAGGTAGGTTAATGCCCATTGGGCATACTTCCTTACAATTCCCCGAGTGCGTGCAGAGCATTGCGGCTGGTCCCGCCTCCATGATACCCCTAGTCACCGCAGTCCATGGAATACCCATCGGTCCTGTGTAGGGTGGTTTACCGAACCTAGGTCCAACAGCCCAATACGTTGGGCAGTGCATGCTGCATCTACCGCACCTTATGCATAGTAGGATTTCCCAGAGTACTGGGTCCTTTGCCGCCCTCTTCCTGCCGTTGTCTATGAGTACCATGTGGAACTCCCTGGGTCCTTGGGCTGGTGATACTCTGTACATCTCGACATCAGCCGTACTGCTCGGGCCTGCCGTTAAGTTTACATAAGTTGGTGGGTATAGCCCGGCGTAGGCTGCCTGTATAAGGGTTTCGATCATTGCGTGGTAGAGCGTGGGCACGATCTTCTCAATACCGTCATAAACTATGTGGACTGAGGGTACGACACTGGTCATTCTTATGTTTCCCTCATTCTCCACGAGCAATACGGCGCCTGTGTCGGCTGCTATGGCGTTGGCGCCCGTGATGCCGATATTCGCCTTTAGGAATTTGTCCCTTAGGAATTCCCTGGCCCTTTGGGCTATGGCGACTGGGTCTGGTGGGACGTCAATGCCCAGTCTCTCCTTCATTACCTGTGCGATCCTCTCCTTGGTCATGTGTAGGGCTGGTGCAAGTATGTGGCTTGGCTCCTCATTAGCGACTTGAATCAGGAACTCACCAAGGTCTGTTTCCCAAACCTCGTTACCTAAGCCCTGGAGGTAAGGCCTCAACCCTGTTTCTGTGGCTACGTTGTTCTTGCTCATGACTATGATTTTGCCGCTCCCGACTATTTTACCCACGATTTCCCTAGCCTCCTCGGGCTTCTCTGCAAGGTAGAACCTACCTCCAATTCTCTCCACGGATTTCTTGGTTAGGTCTATGTAGTAGTCGAAATTCCTTATGACCTCTTCCTTGGCCTTCCTGAGTTCCTTAGCGAGGTCGGTTAGGTACGGGTGTCTCTTGAGTATTTCGTAGACAGCGGGTATGTTTGATGACTTAGCCCTCTCTATGGCTATGTTCCAATTTGGCGGTGGTGAAACCTCCATCAACCTCACTAAACCTGATCCTATTATTTAAATATAGAACCTAACGCTTACCATACTTGACCATACCTTCTATGCCAAAGCCTCATAACATCATCCTCAATAAAACCGGAGATCTCACCAATAGTCTTGCCATCCTTCGTGAGTTCTACGGCCGGCTCTCCCTCCACGACCTCGCCAATTATCGAGTAATTAATACCTGCTCTCTCAAGTCTCTCCTGAGCCGTCGCTATCGCCTCCCTAGGTATTACTGCAATGAGCATGCCGGAGCTTAGGGATTTGAGTGGGTCTAAACCCAGTGTGTTGAATACGGTCCTTGTCTCGGGCAGTATTGGCACATTATCGACATTGACCCTCAACCTAACCCCGCTTGCCTCAGCAACCTCCAGGAGCCCCTGTAATAAACCGCCCTCTGTTGGGTCGTGCATCGCATCGGCTAGGTCCGCTATCTCAAGTGCCTCCTTAACAACACTGACGTACTTAATGAAACCCTTAGCCCTATCAATAATCTCCCTCGGCACGCCCCTGCTGATTAATAAATCCCCGAAGTCGCTTGCGAGTATTGCCGTACCCTCCATTGCTACGTACTTCGTAACAAGCACCAAATCTCCAACCCTCGCCCCTGACGTGGTTACGTAGCGTTCACCAACACCAACCGCTGTCGTTGATGCAATGATCCTATCAATTCCAGGCGCATACTCGGTATGCCCACCGATTAGTGAGGCTCTTAGCTCAATAAGTGCCCTATTCGCATCACCCATTATTTGCCTAACACCATCCTCATCAATATTACTTGGCAGTAATAAGGTGAGTAGGAACCATCTGGGCTTTATGCCTCTGACGGCTATGTCGTTAGCAACTATGTTTATTGCCAACCACCCGATGTTCTCTATGGCGCCTGTTATTGGGTCCGTGTGCATGGCTAGGTATTTATCACCAACCCTTACTATGGCTGCATCCTCGCCAACTCTGGGGCCAATGATGATATCAGCATCCTTAACACCAAGGTTCGCGAATACCACCCTCCTTAATAGGTCATTACTTAACTTAACCATAGATTGGCACCCAGTGCTCAGGGTTGAGCATTTATTTAATGTATTTTTAAGTAACCATCAATTATGACGAGTATGGCTTAAAAATGAGGGCATTGGTATGTCTTGGTTTTAATCATGGTGTCTGCACGCGATGTTTATGAGAGGGCATTGGAGGCGTTGAGGGTAATAAGGGATGCACAATCAAGGGGTTTAATACATAGAACTCCCTTATTGAGGTCTGAAACCTTGAGCGTCATTTCCAACGCCAATGTATGGCTTAAGCTCGAATCTTTACAGAAGACTGGGTCCTTCAAGGTGAGGGGTGCGTATTTCGCTATAAATAATGCTGTTCGTGATATGAAGGTCAACCACGTGGTCACGGCATCCGCAGGGAACCACGCACAGGGCGTTGCCTATTCGGCTAGCCTGCTTGGTATTAAGGCTACTGTTGTGATGCCACAGTACACGCCGTGGATAAAGATAGCGAGGACAAGAAGGTATGGGGCTGATGTGGTGCTTCATGGCGAGTCTTACACGGAGGCTGAGGAGTACGCCACGGGGCTCGCTAAGGAGCTAGGTGCCTATTATGTCCATGCATACAATGATCTTGATGTGATCGCAGGGCAAGGGACGATTGGTTTGGAGGTGCTCGAGGACCTTAAGGATATTGATTATGTGGTCGTGCCTGTGGGCGGTGGTGGATTAATATCGGGGATCGCCTCGGTTATAAAGACCGTCAGCCCCAGAACCAAGGTAATAGGTGTACAAAGCGAGGGCGCACCTGGTGCTTACCTGAGCCTTAAGAGCGGGCGCATAATTACTGCGGAGAGGGTTGATACGATAGCGGATGGCATTGCTGTTAAGAGGATTGGTGATTTAACGTTTAAATTAATGAGCGAGTTGCTTGATGATATAGTTCTCGTGAATGACCTGGAGATCGCGAAGGCCATACTCATGATCGCAGAGAGTGTTAAAGTCATAGCCGAAGGCGCCGGTGCCGCTGCAGTTGCTGCATTAATTAGCGGTAAGGTTAGGGTGAGTGGTAATGTTGTGGCTATCGTCAGTGGTGGTAATATAGATATGAACCTGCTATTCAGGGTCATTAGTAAAGCCCTCGCTATTGAAGGTAGGATTATCAAGATAAGCGGATTATTACCAGATAGACCTGGTATGTTGGGTAGGGTAACGACAGTACTTGGCGAGTTGGGTGTGAATATACTGGATGTCCTTCACGAGAGGTACGACCCAACAATAACACCTGGTTATGCCGAGGTATCATTCATAGTGGAGTTACCACCTGAGGAGGGAGCTTTAGATAAGGTCATGAGGAAACTTGGGGAGTTGGGGTTCAACTTTAGGGTTGAGAAACCATAATACTTTTAAGGAGGTCCTCGTTTAAAACGTTCGTGACAAAGGCGGTAATATTCACTGAAAAAGCCCCGAAACCAATAGGGCCGTACTCACAGGCTGTTAGGGTTGGTGATATGGTCTTTGTAAGCGGGCAGATACCCATTGACCCAGCAACAGGCAAGCTTGTTGAGGGTGGTATTAGGGAACAGACACGTAGGGTACTTGAGAACATAAAAGCCATTCTAGAAAGTGCGGGTTTGTCGTTAAGTAACGTGACCTGGGTTTTCGTGGCTTTGAAGGACCTTAGTAAATTCTCGGAGTTCAATGAGGTGTACTCGGAGTACTTCAGGGAGTCCCCTCCGGCTAGGATTACCGTTGAGGTTAGTAATTTGCCGGGTGGTGCATTGATTGAGATATCCGTAATCGCGGTTAAGGGATGATTCGCCCATGAATTCATAAAAAAGAGGTTTATATTGCATAGTTGCTTATTCTAACTGTATCGTGGTTAGCCATGCTTAGATTCGGCAGGAGCTACATCACAGTGTCCGAGATAGCACAACAATTCTTCTGCGAGTATAAGCTTCACATGGCAATCATTGAGGGTAAGGTCGAAACACCATCGATGGAGGTCGGCATCGTAATTCATGATGAGGTGTTTAAGGGCAAGAGTGTTGATGCAACGGAATTCCTAAATATCGTTAGGAACAACCCTGTGGTGATAGCCACATTACCACTGGTGGTGGGTATTGGCGATGTGGTGATCGTGGGCATACCCGATGCCGTACTCTTCATAAATGGCATTGCAAAGGCGGTTATTGAGTTGAAGACTAGTAATAAGTGGTTGGACAGGGTTTTCGAGAACGAGAACGTACAGGCACAATTGTACGCATACCTAATTAATAAGCTGGGCCTCGGTAGAGATCCCCTTATCGTAATAATAAAGTCCAAGAGGGATCCTGGTGTTGTGCCGAGTTTACGGAAGAGCATCTACTCGGCGGTTGTTGATTATGTGAACAGTGCCGTTGAGTTACCTGCCAAGGTTAGGTTTAGGGATTTCACAATGTACATTGATGGTTTTGATAGGTCAATAGAGACACGATTAAGGTGGGCTCTCGATTACTGGCTAATGCGGAGAGATGTGCAGGCAATGCCGTCGCCGGGTAAATGCTCGGTATGTGAGTATAGGGGTAATTGTCCCTTTAAGGCGTTGGGGTAATTACTCCTCGGTCACCTCATTGTACCTCTGCACCCGTTTTAGGTTCATCCTCCTCAGCACAGCCATGACTTGGTCTATGTACTTATTAACCGCATCCTCATTGAGACCCCTATCTCTGATCACGGTTTCCATCACCTTGGCATAGTTCTTATACTCCTCATTAAGTTTCTTCCAGGGAATGCCCTTGAGGGATTCCATTAGCTCCTTATTTATTGGCAGTAGTCCCTTGATCATCAGGAATGTTATTATTGGGTAGCCAATGTACCCCCTATGGACTGTGCCATTGTCGGTACTATCCACCTCACGCCTAGATACATCCAGGTATACCCTGTATGTCCTGGTCCCATCCGATGATCTTACGATGGCCTCTTTATCGTTCAAAACCTCGATCCTACCATCAGAAATGGCGCCAAGGGCCTCCAATACCTTAATCCTGGGAGGAAGCCTGAGGAAGGCGCTCACAAGTGCTCTGATAAATTCCGCTTAATAAGTCATTTTGGCTCCCTGGTTAAATTATTTAGGCACTTGAATATAAGGTTCCCGTGTCTGCGGGATTTAAGGAGACAAGGACTGTTGATCAGGTGCTTAATGAGGCTATTAAGTATGTAAGGCATAGGCCTGGAGTTATTGAGGTGCCCATAAGCGAGGCCCTTTATAGGTATTTGGCTGAGGATGTCGTGGCTAGGTTTGATGTTCCTGGTTTCAATAGGTCTGCCGTGGATGGCTATGCCGTGAGGAGCATAGACACGTTCGGCGCATCGCCAACAAACCCAATAACGCTGAGGGTTATAGGATTCATGGCTGTTGGTGATGAACCAGGCAAGTTCGCCTTAAACCCGGGTGAGGCTGTTGAAATAAGCACGGGAGCCGCATTACCAATAAATGCCGATGCTGTTGTCATGTATGAGGACACACGGAGGTCTGGCGATTATGTTGAGGTTCTTAGGCCCGTACCACCAATGGGTAATGTGTCTAGGAGGGGTGAGGATGTGAGGGCTGGTGAGGTGATGTTTAGGAGGGGCATGAGGCTATTGCCGTGGGATTTGGGCGTCCTCGCGTCAATGGGTGTGTATAGGGTGAGGGTTTACTCATTGAGGGTAGCCATAATAAGCACGGGCAACGAACTGGTTGAAGTTACGGATGTCCCGCAGGAGGGTCCACCACCTGGTAGGGTGATTAATAGCTCGAGATTTGTAATAGAGGGTTTGGTTAAATCGCTCGGCTTCGACCCTGTTTACCTGGGTATTGTTGGTGATGATATTGATAGAATCGCAAAGACTGTGGAGGATGCAATTAAGGGTTATGACGCGGTGATAACCACGGGAGGCATATCTGTGGGTAGGGTTGATTACACGATTAAGGCGGTCATGAAGTTAAACCCCGAGTACGTAAACCACGGCCTCTCAATAAGGCCAGGTAGACCGAACAGTATCGCGGTCGTTAATGGAAAGCCCGTATTCATGCTAAGCGGATTCCCGGTGGCTGCGGCTACGGGCTTTGACGTGCTAGTTAGGCCCATATTACTTCACATGGTTGGTGGTGAGGATGAGCCCAGGCCTGTGGTTAAGGGTGTACTCACTAGGAGGGTTTCCACACCCGTTAATACTAGGTCGTTTGTGAGGGTTAGGGTTTACCTTGGTAAGGATGGTGGGGTGTATGTGGAGCCGTTGGCGTTAACTGGCAGTGGTATTTTAAGTACGTTGGTTCGTGGTAACGGTATACTAGTCGTTCCCGAGAATAGGGAGGGTTTTGATGAAGGTGATGAGGTGGAGGTAACCTTGACCAGGCCCATTTACCGTGAAAATGCATAATCAAGTACCCGGTGCATCACTAAGGTTATTTACATTATTTTATCAAAAATTAACCTTAGGGCGCTAGAAGTGGATTAGGTACCTAACTATTCCTTTATAACCTTTCAGTCTTAAAATATCAACCTCAACATAACTCACGTATTTGAATGTGACGATTTTTAGGAAGTTCTTAATACCATTAACGTGAATATAAATTGCGTATGCAACATTACCCCTACCCTCGGTTTGCGTCCCATCAATATCATTACTGAGTAAATCGGGGAGCTCAAGTTCGTGATATCTCCACGCCTCCTCATCGAGCCTTGCTGCGTAGAGTTTCTCTATGGTCTTTCTACCAAGCTTTAACTCATTGATTTTATTCATGAGGACCTTCTCATCGACATTCAATGATAATGCCAGGTATGTCAACTCCTCATTGACAAAGAACCTGTGCGGAGGTACCTTGAATGAGTTGACCTCAACACCATCAACAACCTCCTTAACCTTAACCGATGAACGCAGGTATTCAGGTATTGATGATGACATTTTGCAAAGGGTGCAAGGTAATAATGGTTTTAAAAGCTATCTGCCCAATCCAACCGTAATCTTCCCCAACGAGCAAAGCAATTAATCAATATAGTCCTGCGCATTATCGATTCTGGGGTTTAAATCCATGTTAAATGCCATACCAAATCTCCTCTTTGTTGGAACCTTCAACTTACTCACCGCAGCAATCGCGTACTCGAGGAACTGGCTTTCGCTAAAGTTTGCATATTCATGGGCGAGCCAGAGTAGTTTATTATAGTGTATTGGGTCCCTGTACATACTCATTAGCATACCTAGGTAATCACCTATGTCGGTTTTGTCGTAAAATAGCTTTGGGGGTACGCTGTGGTTAAACATGGGCCAGTCATAGTATGGAATCTCCAATGCCATTGGTGCATCATCGCTATGGAATTTCACGTACGTCATTAGTATCCTCGGGAAGTTTGTGAGCACATTCCTAATCTTGCTAAGTTCGTCCTCGATGCTTATTTCGCCGTAATCATCGACAACCCTCAACCCGGCACTATCCTCAACCCTATCCCTAATGAACCTTAGTAAATTATCGATTTGTGTTAATGATTTATAGTTGAGGTATGCGTCCATGGCACCAATTAGGAGTTTCCTGGTTAAACCCCTCCTAATTCCCTGCATCTTGGCCAACTCCTCGAGTAATGTGACGTCGGATATTGATTGGCTTAATAATACCCTTATGCCCATCCTTATCAAGTCCCTATGCGCGCCATTGTATCCCTTGGCCAGTGATATTAGTTTATTCCTGTAGTTCCTAATCCACACGATGCTGTACCAATCAATTCCCCTATTTAATATATCCAGGAGCCCCTTATCCACATTAACGAAGGGTGCATCATCGAGTATTAACCCCTTTATTGCCTTAAACAGTATGTAGTCCTTGTATATCTTGAGTTTGGAGTCCTTGGACACGAAAATCACCTTAACGTTCATTTCCCTAGCCCTCTCAAGCAGGTTGTACAAAGCCTCGAGGGCCTTAACAACCTCGGGTATGTAGTATAGGTCGAGGAACCCCTTTGTTAGTATGAGCTCGTGAATTAGGGCTGTGATTTTGGCGTAGAGGGAGCCATCCATAAGTAGGAACTCGTACTTACCACCCTCAACAGCCTTGAGCGCGACCTCATCCTCAATGAGCGATAGGAGGACCCACTTAATAACTGGGGTAAATACGGGTACCCAATCAACAATGACATCCTTAACAGGTTCCTCACCGACATTATTAACGGCAATAGCCCTGGCAATTATCAAGGCACTACCATCCCTAAGCTCGAGCTCCCTAACACCACCGTCAACTGCAACTACCCTAAAACTACCACTGGCATTAATCGGCAATTGCCTCCATAAATCCCTGACATCGCCAGCATCTATTAACCTGCCTAACATATTGTGTATACGATCAACCCTCTCAAGACTATAGTTACTACCAATCTCTGTTAATCTCCTATGATAAATACCATAAAATATATCAACCACTCATCACTTGGCGTATCATTTATTATTAACATTTTTGCTTAAAGTCGTTAAGTAGGGGGCCCACTGAAAGTTTCAATAAACATTATACAACACAAACCTGCGTTCTTGCTAGGTATTTCTTATTGAACTATTAGGGATTCCTAATAACCACAATGGTTCCCACAAAATATCCAGACCCCTCAGAATCTCATGCGAGCACTTCGCCATTAAACGCATTATTTATGGGAAAGACCATTTTGTTCCAAATGCCATGATTTACATGCCTGGCAGGTTTAATTTTGCTTAAGGTAAATATTTATTAATAGGGGGGTTCATGGTTCTTGGTCATCTATTATGAACATGAAGTACGTGATAATCGCCGCGGTGGTCGTGGTCGTTGCGATAATCGGAACCTTCTTTACATGGAACATGATTCATAAACCCACTGGACCGAGCTTTAACGAGCTTCTTAACGAGACTAATACTAAGACGTACACTGCGAGTTATTATTACTTCATATACTCGAACATAGCCGGTCAAGTCACTAACCAGGGCTATGAGTTCGTATATAGCCAGAGGGGGTCTAGTGATAGGTACATAGTTGTTACCACGACGAGCCAACCAATAATGAGCCTCTACATAGTTACTACCCAATTGAGCAACGGTTCGCTAATTCAGTGTGTGGCTCAACCACTGTACTCTGGTTGTTTTGTGGCGAATCAAACATTCAATCTTGTAAACTTGGCATTACCCACCGCCAACTCCTCGAGATTTGAACCTGTGGGCATGCAGAGGATACTTAATTACAGTGCTTATTGTTACGTCTCGAGAAACGTCACCGCACTGGGGAATATTGTGCCCGCCGCCATACAGTCAGGCCTTGGCTCCCTCCCGGTGAATGTCACGAGCGAGGTGTGCATGACGCCTGATGGTATACCGCTATTGTTAAGGCTTAGTGTGTTCACGACTCTCAGTGTCAGTGGTTACTCAGCACCGTTGAATATAACGCAGGCATTGCTTGCGACCAGTGTGGAGGATGGAGTTTACCTAAGTAATAACGCTACCCTATTGCTTAGCAAGCTTGGTGTTAATGCAACAGGATAATAAACAGTGAACGCCAGCAATTACTTTAAAAGCAGTATCCATAAACGCTGTTGCGTGAGTTCGTTAAACGTGGAGGTGTTTATACACCCAACATGCTCCACCTGCCACACACTACTTAAGTTACTAAAGCAATGGGGTTATCTGGATAGGGTTAAGGTCATTGATACGTCCGTAGATCCATACATAGCGGTTGAAAGGGGTGTTAGGTCTGTACCGAGTGTGTTTATTAATGGGGAGTTGATCTTTGCAGGTATTGTTGATTTCAAGAAGCTAAAGGCGATGCTTGATGGTGAATTCTCAGGTAATTCCCTGGACGTGAGTATTGAGGAGGTTGAGGAGAGGTTCTTTAGAGGCGTTCTCGACAGCGTCGCTACGGCATTGTGGTTATTCGTAAATGAGGATTGTGACGCATTCCTTAGAGATAAGGACTTCGTTATGGCTATAACAAACATATCCGCGCTTAGTAATAGGGATGGGATTTATGAAAACTTGCGCAGACACCTGGGCGATATTAACAGGTGCAGGGAGGCTATAATGAGGAGGGAGGATAAATTCCTCTCTGTCATAACGAGGAACTTCGCCAGGGAGATTTACTGGCTCCATGGCAAATTCCTGGATTGGAGCGAGGTGTCTAAGCTATACCCGAAGGAGGTGATTGCCCATTGGATGATTGTCAGGTCAGCCCTGGGGCGTGTTGGGTTAAGGCTCCACCCAATAAGTGAGGAGAGGTTCTGGAGTAAGGTGATGAAGGTTTACGCGTATATGAGCCACACATTCAATGATTACATGAGACAGGTTATTGAGGAGCAAGATAGCATAGGTAGTGATAGGGAGTACGTTGAGATACTCGATAAGGTACGGATGAGACACCAATAAAATACATAAAATCACTAGGCATTAGGCAATTTGGGGAAATGGATAGAGTAGTTATACTTGATGGTTACACGGATGAACCCGCAGGCCTAGGCGTTCCACCATACTTGGATGTTTATCCTAGGTATATTGCTGGTGCCATTTGGAGTGCGAATAAATCCGTGGATGTCAGGTATTTCACGATCGACCAGGTTAGGGGCGACTGGGAGAACTTCGTGAAGATCGCCAATGATTCAAGGTTGCTTATTGTGATTGCAGGCATAGTTACGCCAGGTAAGTACCTCGGTGGTGAACCAATCAGGCTTGAGGAGATAGAGAGGGTCGCTAATATCGTGAATGGACCAATTAAGGCGTTGGCAGGTCCTGTGGCTAGGTTTGGGTATGGTGCAAGGGGTGGTTCCATAGCAATACCCAGGACCAGGTTTAGTAAGTACTACGACATCGTCATCACGGGGGACCCGGACCTTGTGATTCACGAGTTGGTTAGGAATCACTATCAGCTATCTAAGGTATCACCAGCAACGACGCACAACGATTATAAATTGATAGATGAGTTCGCCGTACTCGGCGCACGTATCGTGACGCAGCACCCAAATTATGGTAAGAACCTAATCATCGAACTCGAAACCTACAAATCCTGCCCAAGGTACATAACGGGTGGTTGCTCGTTCTGCGCCACGGTTAGGTACGGACCAGTTAAATATAGGGAGGCGGAGGCTATCGTGAGGGAGGTCGAGGCTTTATACAGTGCTGGCGTTACGCACTTTAGGCTTGGTAGGCAGGCCGATTTCTACACATACATGGCTCATGACACGGGCAAACTCGAGTACCCACGGCCTAACCCAGGGGCCATAGAGAGGCTATTGGTTGGTATCAGGAATGCCGCGCCTGGGCTTGAGACCCTGCATATAGACAATGTCAACCCGGGCACGATCTACCACTGGCCACGGGAGAGCGTTGAGGTTACGAAAATCCTCATGAAGTACCACACGCCTGGTGATGTGGCTGCCATGGGTATAGAGACGGCGGACCCAAGGGTCGTTAAGCTGAACAACCTAAAGGTCATGCCCGATGAGGCGTACTTCGCGGTAAAGACCATAAGTGAGTTGGGTAGGGTGAGGGGTTGGAATGGTATGCCAGAGCTACTGCCCGGCATAAACTTCGTGACAGGGCTACCTGGCGAGACAAGGGAGACCTTTAGGCTAAACATCGAATTCCTAAGGAGGCTCCTGAACGATGACGTTTGGGTTAGGAGAGTAAACATCAGGCAGGTCCTCGTACTACAACCAACACCACTTTGGGGCATGGCCGACGAGATTAGGCAAACACTCAATAGGCATAGGAAGTACTTCCTAGCATTCAAGTACTGGGTCAGGAGGCACTTCGACCACGAAATGCTCAAGAGAATCCTGCCGAGAGGCACGATACTGAGGAAGGCATTCACCGAAGCCCACTATGGAAATGGAACATACGCGAGGCAGGTCGGCTCATACCCAATGCTCATATACGTACCAGCCAGGATACAGCTTAATACCTGGATGGACTTCGTGGTCGTGGACCACGGCTTCAGATCAGTCATCGGAATACCCCACCCACTAAACGTTAATGAGGCCCCAAGGAAACTACTAAAGTACGTGCCAGGGATGACGAATAAGGCGATTAACGAAATAATGGCATCAAAGCCCATAAAAGACATCAACAACCTAAGAAAGATAGTTGGGGAGGAGGCATTAAAATACCTAACCACCTAATTCTATAGCGATAGATGCGCGAGGAGGCTGAGCATTGGTTCAAGGAAGCTTTGAATGAGCTCGAGCTAGCCAAGAGATTGTTAGAGCTCGACTACCTTAACTATACCTGCTTCCACTCGCACCAAGCTGTTGAGAAGGCTCTTAGGGCGTTAATCATACAAAGACTACGCGTAATTCCGCCAAAAACTCACAACTTAATCGAATTAGCCGAGAGACTAAGGGATGGTGGATTACCAACCAATGAGGTGATGGACGACTTGAAGGATTTGAACCCGCACTACCTTGTATCTAGGTACCCAGATGCTGCGAATGGAGTGCCGAGTGAGGTATACTCGAGAAGGGTTGCTGAAAATTGTGTGATAATGGCTACAAGGGTGATTGAATGGATCAGGAGGTTATTGACGCCGTAAAGTCTTACATAGATAAATTAATCAGGGCGGGACATCCAATAAAGTCAGCTGTGCTCTTTGGGTCTAGGGCTAGGGGCGACTGGCTCATAACGAGCGATGTCGACCTACTCGTAATAATACCAAACACACAACAGGACTTCATAGAGAGGATTGTGGAGTTTAGTAGGTTTTGGGATGGTCCATGGGCGCTCGATGTGTTCCCGTACACCATTGATGAGGTTTGGAGGTTGCTAAATAGGGGGTCTGTGGCGTTGTACGATGCGTTGGATTATGGATTAGTAATCCACGATGACGGCACACTCCAGAGGTTGAGGGAATTGTTTAGGGACGCGGTTAATAGGGGCGTCATTAGGAGGGTTAACGGTTGGTGGACAATACCAACCGAACCAATCTACCCATAATCATAGCGAACCAACACACCACCTAACTCCTCAAGTATGCCTACCCCTAACCAACTCCCGTAATAACCACCCTCATCCAGGTACTCAAAAACCGCGACCTGACTCACGGAATCATCAACATCCATCACGAAGAAGCCCTCCGCATGAATAGGCACAGGCTCCCTAACCACAACCAAAAGCCCTGACTTGTTTTTAATATTATTCACTGTATCGCGTCTTTTATTAATTATAATTATTAATGATGGCGAAATATATATAGGGGTTCAAAGTTTGTTATGTGATGCTTGGGATGAAGACTGAGACAAGGAGGGGCTTGGTTGCGGCTGGTGCGGCCTTGATAGCACTAATAACGCTAGCAACACTATCACCAACACCACTAACGCATACCTGGCTGCTAGAGTATCTACTGAGATAGGCACGCTATACGCGGGGATAGCCGCTCCTGTGATATTCGATTATTTGGTGACCGATGCTTGTTGGAGCGCCTTGGCGGCTGGACTTCTCACTTTTGGAATCGGCGCTATTATTGTAATAGGTGTGGCATAGTCATTAATATGAGCAACTTTAAAAATAAAAATTTATTTTTCTTTCATTTTATTATAAATTTTAGTGATAAAGCTTATGTACGTAGTAGACGTATTTCCGTGGGTTTCGTGTTGCTTACTTTTGTATTGTGGTATTTATTTTATAAAGCGGTTTATGATTACTTCCGCTCGTTGGGGTATGCTTCATTTAGCGCTGCGTTTATAACGGCTTATCTTGCAATGATCTCATTCATGGCTGTTATCATTTTAAGCCGTGAATTAGCCAATGTTGTTTATGTTAGGTTGAGGGCTGGGTGGGGTGATGTTGTGAGGTTTATGGATGGGGCTTACGTGGTTTACGTCAGGGATCAGTATCATGTGGGTGTTCCGGGGACGTTAAATGCGTATATGGATATTAGGGATATCCCAAGGACGTTAAAAGCGCTCGTTAGACCCGTTATCGTTATACCGTGGAGGGTACGTGATGATACGGCGTTGTTAAGGAGGGTTTTGGATCATGAATTTGAGCATGCAAAGTCCTCGCTCATAAAAACCCTCATATTTGTATCAGCCCTCTCATTTTCGCTCACAATGTATTACGGCGTACTTAATATTCCTGTGCTTAATAGCCTCGCATTCGTCATAATAGGTATTATTCCTCTCATAACCTCACTCCTTATTGAATTCGTCATGGTATTTCTTGATGAGTTTAGGGTTGCGTCTCGCCTTATTAAGAGGGGTGATGAGGATTCTTACCGTGGATTGCATAATCTTGTTTCTGGGATGAGTAAGTTCCTTTCTAGGCTTTCTTCAGGAGGCATACTTAATAAACTCCTTAAGTATTATTTCGTTGCTTTCCTGCCCTTTGAGGGTCTTGGTGGTGTTCCTAGTGATCCAGCTAAGGTTGATTCCTACGTTAATGATTTGGTTAGGGATTGGATTTCACACACGCCCGTTGTCCTCTTCATGCTTCCCTGGTTATTGCCATCCTCCTTGATTTTAACAATTATGGTTTCGGTACTACTTAGGCCCGTAAGCCCGTACTTCCCAATCATTACCTACCTAGTCCTTCTGGCATCATCAACGTTAGTCTCCTACCTCCTCGCCCTGATCATTAGGCCTTTTGTTTCTGGTTATGTTGGTGTTGATCCTCTTAGGGTTTCTGCCTGGGTTTCTTCGTCGTTCGTTGCTGTTGCCTCAATACTCTACCCGCTGGTCGTCTTCGTAAACCCACTCTTTACCTTCGCCATAGCCCTAGCCACCCTGGTCACGTCAATAATAACCTCGTGGACGTTCACCGAGGATTGGGGTAAAGCCGTTGAGGTTGGTGTCATAGCCTGGCTAATAATGATTGCGGTGATGGCTTTGGTCGGCTACATAGCCGTGGTCAAGGTTGGTCTTTGGAGGTTGTTATGGGGTTCGATCTAATGCGGTTGCTGGCGTTGATCATCTTCGTTATAACCTCGTGATAGCCATAATCATATACCTGGCACCGAGGAGCGTTGGTGCTGTGGTCATGGCTTCGGCAATCGCGTTGGCAATAAGCGACATAGGGCTTGGCACAAGCCCAATATGGGTCGTGCTTGAGCTCTCGGCATACGCAATGGCAATAAG
>OFEH01000329.1_pt1 | contig 17683 bp, 15 predicted proteins | sample 1521031 | NCBI WGS metagenome assembly OFEH01 (sample SAMN05518350, study PRJEB24110) | hypersaline lake metagenome | isolation source: Grendel Spring, Yellowstone National Park, Wyoming, USA | place: USA:Grendel Spring, Yellowstone National Park, Wyoming, USA | collected 2011-11-16
TATCTTTCAATAAATACTCTTATTTTTTTCATTAATATTTTTTAAGTTTTATTCTTAAAAAATTTTAAATGAAAAAACAAGATATAATAACATTTATTGTGTTTACAGTAATATTTTTTGTAATATTTTATATAATTTTTTATAAATTGTTTAGCAAAAATTTAGGTAGTTCAGAAAATATGCCAATAAATATTACATTTTATCCAAATCCATATCAATATAATGTAAGTTATGTAAATAATACATTATATTTAAATATAACTGATTATCAATTGCCATATATAAATACTTCCAATTTTGTATTAAATATAACTGGGGATATTTATAATCTAACATGTGAAAATGAAATGATATATTCAAATCAATCAGTATTATGTTATGTAAAAAATATAATTATTGAGAATAAAACATTAATTCAATTATTATATCCTTTTAATAATGTTTTATATGATATAGAATATAACATGTCAACTTAAAGTTATAAATAATAATTTTTAAAAAATTAATATGCCGCGGTGCCCGAGTGGCCCAAGGGGATGGATTGCTAATCCATTCCCCGAAAGGGGGCGTGGGTTCAAATCCCACCCGCGGCGCTTATAAATAGATAATATTATTATTATCAATTATGTCTAATCCTCGGGGAGTAACAACTTTAGATGATTTAATGAGAAAAATAGATAGGAAAACTAGTAGCCCTAATAATGATAATTCATATCTAAAGAAATTAAACGAATTTTTAAAAAATATAGAAAAGAAACATGGAAATATACTTACAGTAGCTGCAACTTTTCTTTTAGAAGATTTTAATGAAAAAGGAGAAAATCGATTAGGAAAAAATAAAGAATTTGCAGAATATTTTGAAAACATGGAAAGATTGAGGACTGGATCTGAGAAACTTTATTTAATATCAATTGAATATCATAAAGGGTATTTTATTGAATATTATTATGATAAATGTGATAAGAAAGGATGTCCCATATTAATAGTTGGAGAACCTGATGGCCTGAATTTTGAAGATAAGACGAAAAAAGCAAAGATTTATGAAATAAAATCTTTTAATACTTCTAGCTTTTATAAAAACTCTAGATCAAAAGAAGATGAGTCTCTTATTGGAAGAGTTCTCTATAAAGTAAAAATAACTTCAACTCAATTAACAGTATATCAATATTTATTATTAAAAACAATAGAACTTGGCTTAATTGAAAATATTGAAGGAATCGAATTGCATGGAAGTATTATTCTTTATTCTACAGATATAGAGCATTTATATAATGCAAGAAGAATAATAAAACAAAATTTTAATAGAATTATAAGTTATTCACATGAACATTATGCTTATGACTTGGAGTTAAAGGACGAAGAAACTATATATATGAATGGGAGAAATATATATTACTTTAAAATTGATTTTAGAACAAAATATAATCAAGAAACAATAAGTACCTATTTAAATAATTTATATAGATCACTTGAGTCTTTAAAATTGAAGGATAATGGAATTTATAAAGATTTTCTATATTTTGAATAAAATGAATAAAAGATATACAATTATATTATCTATAGTATTGATAGCATTTCTATTAGCTTTTTTATTATATAATGAAAGATCTAGCTTTTTATATAGTAATGAATATTCTGTATATATTCCTGCAGTTCTAAATCAATCAAATAACTTATCTGGAGAAGTTACCCAATTTTTCTTAAGAATATCTCCAGGTTCTGGAAGGGTATATGCTTCAATACCCCCGGTATTTTATGATAACTATAATTTAGCATATTTATTTGCAAAGGATGCTGCGTGTAATTTATATCCAAATAGATGTAATGATTATGATTATTATTTTAGTTCAAATGATGTATTGTTTGCAGAAGGATTTTCTGGTACTGCAGGATTAACTTTACTTATTTTAGAAGCTTTATTAAATAAAACTGCAATAGTTAATTATCCAATTACAGGTTTTATGTTACCAAATGGAATAATAGCACCAGTTGAAGGTATTGAATATAAACTAAGTGCAACTTTACAATATTTTCCATATATGGTAGCTCCATATTATAATAATTCTAAAATAATACCAGCGTATACAATACTTGATTTAGAAAATATATATTTAGGAGAGCAATTTAATAATACATATAATGTTCCTCAGGATTATATTGATGTTATGAAAAATATAACAAATGAAATATGTAGTGGAATAAATAATAGTACTGTAAATTATTATATTTCCTTAGGAGATTATTATACGGCAGCAAGTTTATGCTTTGAACAAAAAGTTACTAATCCAAAATTTTATCCAAATATAACTGAAGAAGAATTGGAAAAAAATATAACAGATCTTTATAATTATATAAATAATTATCAATGCTTTGAAAATTATGAATGTGAAGAAATAAAATATCAAGTAATATCAAGATTAGAAGATGCAAATGAAACTTTGAATAATTTACAAGAAGCATATTGGAGATATTATTCTGCAGTTGGTTGGGCGCAATTTTTATCAATAACAAATAATATATATAAAGAAAATGAATGTTCATTAATAGATCAACAATATACGTTAATGCAATATTTATATCAATATCAATTGCCATTAAATCTATCTTGTTTTGAAAAAATGGACTATTTATCTAATTTATATTTCTTATATATAAGTAATAGTACAAATTATGTTAGTAATTATACTATAGAAGCAATAGAGCAGTTAGATTATTATTATTATAATAAATATGGATTTTCTATAACTTCTTACAATTATTTACAATTTGGAAAAGATTTAATAGATATGGGTAATATAGATTCAGGTTTGTATTATTTAATATTATCAACAGAATATGCAATATGAAATTAAAGTTGGGGAAAGGGTAAAAAGAGAGATAAAAAAGGGAAGGCAGGTTTTTTCTACAAATTGGATTAAAAAAATTGAAGCAGAACCTGGTGAATTGGTCAAATTAAAATATAATAATAATTTTCTAGCCTGGGGAATAATAAATCCAAAAGATCCATATCATTATATTAGAATATTTTCATATAATGAAGATATAGATATATATAATGAAATAAAGGAAAAAATAAAGAAAGCAAAAGAATATAGAGAGAAAACAATAAATTATAAAAATCATTATAGATTAATATATTCAGAATCTGATTTTTTATCAGGTTTAATTATAGATAAATATAATGATATATTTGTAATACAAAATTCAAATGCTTTTTTTGATAAAAATATTAATCTAATTAAAGATTCATTAATAGATATATATGGGAAAGATATTACAATTTATGAAAAAAGTATTGGAAAACAGAGAGAAAGATCATATTTAAAACCCATAGAAAGATTTATTTATGGAAATAAATATGAAACTGAAATAGAAGAAGTCAATAAAAAATTTTATGTAAATATATTAAAGGGACAAAAGACTGGATGGTTTTTAGATCAAAGAGAAAATAGAAAGATTGTAAATCAATTATATGGGGATAAAATTTTGGATATATTTTCGTATTCAGGATCTTTTGGTATAATTATTAATGGAGAAGAAAAATATTTTATTGAAAAAAATAAAGAAGCAATTAGTATGTTATATAAGAATTTGAAATTAAATAATATAGAAAATTATAATGTTATAAATGATAATGCATATAGAATATTAAAGCAATTTTATTTAGAAAAAAGAAAATTTGATATAATTATATTGGATCCTCCAGATTTATTGGCAGAAAATTATGAAAAGGGGATTAGAAGTTTTATATTAATAAATTCCATTGCCTTAGATTTAATTGATGAAGGATATTTAATAACATTTTCATGTTCTCAGGATTTGAATGAAAGAAAATTTTATTCATTAATTAGAACATTAATAAGGAGAAAAAATAAGAAATTTGAAATATTATATAAATTTAATCAGGCTTTAGATCATAAAGTTATATTTCCTCATAAGGAATTATCATATCTTAAAGGATTTTTAATAGAAATTAAAAAATAATTATTTATTTTCTACTGTTTGTGGAACTTTTTGTTTAATTTGACTTATTTTTGTTATTCTTCTTATTTCAACATTACTAACAGGAAATATTTTATTTAATGTTGGTTTTATCTCATTTTGTAAATCATAATTTATTACTTTTTCAATTAGTTCATAATATTTTAATGAAGAAACTTTTTCTTCTAAATATTTCCTATATGTTTTTCTTATTTCAGCTCTTTGTGATCTATGTGCTTTAAATCTTGTAATAACTAATGGTTTTATTTTTACTTCATATCCATCATTTGTTTTTACTATAAATGAATCTTCTATCTTTGATGTTCCTCTCTTAGTTATTCTTCTTATATATGATGGATATAACATTATTTCCTTTACTTCTGTATAAGCTTTTAATCCTGATATTTTATTTATCTGAAATATAACTTTGTAGTTCTGATATTTAAAATTATTTAATATAAATGCAAGATTTAGGTCTACAGATCTTCCAATTATTTCTTCAACATCATCCTTATTTGCTGGTGTTTCTCCAATTTTATTTTCATTAAATATTTCTACAGGTGCATATATATCTACCCATACCTTTTTACTCCAATCAGCATACTTTTTATTATATGCCATTTAATAAAATCATAAAAAATAATTTTAAAAGTATTTTTATATTTAAATTTACTTTATGAATGAAAATGATATAAAATTCTTTAAAGAGATAGAGAAAAAATGGCAAAAGATATGGGATGAGAAACAGATATATTATTCAAATCCTGATAAAGAAAAACCAAAGTTTTTTGTCACATTTCCATATCCATATGTAAGTGGATTTCTTCATATTGGTACTGCTTTATCTTTAACTAGAGTAGATATTTTTGCTAGATATAAAAGATTAAAGGGTTATAATGTATTATTTCCCCAAGGTTTTCATCTAACTGGATCTCCAATTGTTGCAAAATCATGGAAATTAAGAAATGGAGATGAAAAAATTATAAAGGAATTAAAGGATGAAGGAATTTCTGATGAGGATATAGAAAAATTAAAAGATCCTGCAGGATGGGCTTTATATTTTGTAGAAAAGGCTGAAGAAGATATAAAAAATTTAGGATGTTCAATAGATTGGAGAAGGAAATTTTATACAACATATTTGAATCCATGGTATAATAAATTTATAGAATGGCAATATAGAAAATTGAAAGAGAAGGGATTAATTATAACTGGAAAGCATCCAGTAGTATATGATCCAGTTGCAAACATACCTGTTGGTGATCATGATAGACCAGATGAATATGCTGGAATAGGCCCTACAGAAGGTTATATAATCTTATTTAGATTAAAAGATGAGGATATAATATTACCTGCATTTACATTAAGGCCAGAAACATTATATGGGGTAACTAATATATGGATAAATCCAAAAGGAAAATATTCAATATATTTAGATAAAGAGAGTGGTAATAAATATTTATTACCTGATACAATAATTGTTGAAGAATTTAATGCACAAGGATATAAATTAGAAAAAATTAAAGATATTGATGTTAAAGAACTAATTGGAAAAGAATGTATAAATCCATTAACAAAAGATGAAATACCAATATTGCCTGCAGAATTTGTAGATATAAATACAGGAAGTGGTATTGTTATGAGTGTTCCTTCTCATGCTCCATATGATTATATTGGATTAAGAGATTTATTAAATACAGAATATAAAGAAATAGCTAAGAAATGCTTAGATAATATGAAAGTTTTATTTAAGGTTCCTGGATATAATATACCAGCAAAGGAAATTGTTGAAAAAATGAAAATAAATAATCAGAAAGATTTACAAAAATTAGAAGATGCAACAAAGGAAATATATTCTTTAGAATATTATAATGGAATATTAACAGATATCTTTGGAAAATATAGTGGTATGAAAATATATGAGGCAAAGGATAGTATAGCTAAAGATTTTATAGAAAACAATATAGCAAAATTACATTATACATTAAAACCAAGATTTGAATCTAGATATGGAAATTTATGTATTGTAAAAATTATAGATAATCAATGGTTCTTAAAATATTCAGATCCTGAATGGAAAAAACTTGCCAATGAATGTGTAGATAATATGAACTTTTATCCTGATTATGTAAAACAAGATTTTCAGCAAAAAATTGATTGGCTAAAAGATTGGGCATGTGCTCATAATAAAAATGAATTGGGAACACCTTTGCCCTGGGATAAATCTTGGGTTATAGAATCATTATCAGATTCTACAATATATATGGCATTTTATACAATTGCTCACTTAATAAAAAACATAGATCCAAATAAAATTGAAGATGATTTATTTGATTATATATTTTTGAATAAAGGAAATGAAGAAGAAATAATAAGAAAATATGGGGATATTGTAAAAAAGATGAAAGAAGAATTTGAATATTGGTATCCAGTTGATTTAAGAAGTTCCGGAAAAGATTTAATTCCAAATCATTTATTATTCTTTATTTTCCATCATGTTGCAATATTTGATAAAAAATATTGGCCAAGAGGAATTGCTATAAATGGATATGCTGTAGATGCATTGGGGAGAAAAATGTCAAAATCACTGGGAAATTATATATCATTAAGAGATGCTTTAAGAAAATATTCTGCAGATATATTAAGATTTATTATTGCAATGTCAGCAAATTCATCTTATGATGATGCAAAAATAGATTTAGGTAAATCGGAATTTGTAATAAAATATTTAATGTCATTCTATAATTATTCAATAGAAAATTATAATAAACATCAGGAATATGAAAAAAGTTATATAGATTTATGGTTTGAAAATAAATTAAATAAATTGGCAAAAGAAATTGAAGATGAATATGAGAAATTAAATTATATGAATGTTATTAATAATAAGATATTTGAATTAGATAATTCTTTTGAATGGTATTTGAAGAGATCTTTAGGTAGGATAAATGGAAAAATTATAAATAAATATATTGAATATAAGGCAATATTTTTATATCCAATAGTTCCTCACATTATTTCTGAAATATTTGAAAAAATTGGTCTAGATCCTTTTAATATAAGATATCCAGAAGATTTAAGTTATACGGATGAATATGAAAAATATGAAAAGTATGTAAAATCTGTAAGGGATGATTTATTAAAGTTAAAAATATTAATGAATAATGAAAAATTTGATAAAATAAAAATAATAATTGCAAGTAAAGAAAAATATGAATTATTTAATAAATTAAGAAATAATAAAGACAAGATTGATGAATTTTTAAATAATTATCAAAACTATAAAGATATATTACTTTTTGTAAAGAAAAACATATATATACTTGATGAATTTCTTGATAGAGAAAAAGAGTATGAACTACTAAATTCTGCTAAGGATTTGTTTAAATCTGAATTAAATGTTAAAGATATAATTATAGAATATGAAGAAGAATCAAAGGAATCCAAGAAAAATAGGGCAATGCCATATAAACCAGCCATTGTATTTTTTGAATAATAAGATTTATATTTTATGACTTGTTAATTATATTATATGGCACTGAGTTTATTTAAGAAGAAGAAAAAAGAAGAAGAATTTTATGGGGATTTAGATAATCTAAAAGACCAACTTGGAGGCGTAGGAGGAATGCCAACAGATATGAGTAATAATTATGGTATGTCCGAACCTGGTCAAAATCCTTATGATTATAACACCAACCCGGGTAGTTTTAGCGCATTAGGAAATCAAAATCAACAACCAGTATTTGGAACTCAAGGATTTGGTCAGCAGCAATTTGCAGGAATGAGCCAACAAACTAATTTCGGTGGAGTTCAGAGTAATAACCAGCAATTTAGAGGATTTGAAAATCAAAATCAACAATCAGTATTTGGAACTCAGGGATTTGGTACTCAGCAAGTACAATCAACTTTACAAGAAACTAAACCTCTATTGAAGGAAAAAATTAAAGAGAAAACTCATAAACAGCATTTAAAAGAGGAAGAGCCATTAGAAGTAAGAAAAGAATTGTTAATAAAGATAGAAGATTATAAGAAGGTTAGAGAATTATTGCAACAATTAAAGGAAAAGATGTCTGAAGTAGAAAAGATAGTTAATGAATTGAAGGAAGATGAGAATAAGAGAATAGAAAGTATAAAAGGATTAAAAGAAAAATTAGAAGAATCGAAAAGCAATATAAATAGTGTGCTAGATATATTTAGATAGAATGGAGAGCGCCGGTAGTCTAGTGGTAGGACGTAGGCCTGCCTAGCCTATGACCCGGGTTCGAATCCCGGCCGGCGCATAAAATGAGCCCTACAATGGCCCCAGATAATCTATATGTTGAAATAGAATCTGAGAAAGATATATTAGAAGCAATTAAGAGAGTAAAGAAAAATATATATTTACAATTATATGATGTATTACAAGATATAAAAGATCATGAAGTTAAAAGCCAGAGATTAGATAAATTATTGGAAAATATAAAGTCTATAAAAGATATAATAGATGAATTATTAAATTCATTACCGGAAACAAAAGATATAGAAGAATTATATAAGGAAATTAATTCTAAAGAATTAAATAAGGTGGAAATTATAGAAAAAAAGAAAAGGAAGACGAAACCAAAAGTTGAAGTAATAAAAGAAGAAAATAAGGAAGATAATAATCAAATTAGAAAGGAATTAGATGATATATCTTCTGAATTGGAAGAATTAAAGGAAGAATTGAAAAAATTAATCGAGTCTTAATATCTCTCCAGTTTTTTCATTATATCTATAAATAATTTTCTTTTTCTTTAATTTTAACTCTATTTTATCTTTATATATATTTATTTCATCAAAGTCATCCAATATATAGACATTTTCATTTTTTTCTTCAATATCTTTTCTTATATTTTCCATTTCTTCTTCATATCTTTGGCTAAAATGTGTTAATAATAATATTTTGCTATTACTTCTGTTAAATATTTCTCTAACTTCTAAAAAATCCATATGCATATTTTTCTTTGCTAGATCTGCTTGGAAAAAATATGTAGATTCAGATATTAATATTGTGCTATCTTTTGCAAAATCAATCAATTTATCAAAAAATATTGTATCAGTAATATATGTAATTTTAATTCCTTTCTTTATATATCCTACATCTTTATAAGATATTGTTTTATCATCTATTTCTATTTCTTTTCCTTCTTTTAATTTTTTAATCAATTCTTTATCTTTTATATTATATTTATTTAGTAGATTTTTATCTAGTTTAATGTAGTCCTTTTCTATAATATAATATGAATAAGAAGTTATGGAATGCTTTGTCCTTATTCCATATATTTGGAAATCTTCTTCATCAACTATTAACCCTTCTCTTGCTTCTATTATATTTATATCGAAGTTTATTGGAATCATAAAATCTTCAATTATTCTTTTTAAATTTTCTATATTTTCTTTTGGAATTATTATATTTAATTTTTTATTATAATTCATGCTAGATAGACTTTGGAAAATACCTGGTAATCCTAAAACATGATCTCCATGCCAATGTGTAATTAATATATAGTCTATGTTTGTTGGTGAAATTTTCATTATCCTTAATTGTCTTTGTATATTTTCTCCACAATCTAATAAAATTCCTTTTTTATTGAATTTTATAAATATCCCTGGATGATTTCTATTTTTAGTAGGCATTGATGATGAAGTTCCCAATATTATTATTTTCTTCATCATTAAACTTTCCAATTCATCTTTGGAGCCCTTTCAAATATTCCATAGTATATTATATCGTATATTATGATTATTTCGTATAATGGTATATATAATATTGAAAATAATATAAATGGGAGAAAATTGTATAGTTTTCTTCTCTTTATTGAAATTAGTAAATATATGTAAGTAGTTGTTAATAGTATATATAATAAAGTTAAGTATAGAATATAAAATACTCTGAAAATAGATGATGGAGTTAATATTATTAAATATATAAAACTGATATTGCTAGATAGATTTTTGTATATATTTGTAGCAAATTGATATAAAAAAGAAACTGGCAAATAAATATATATATAAGTCCATATTAAGTATGGTAAATATAAAACTAGAAGTATTAATATAGTAGTTAACAAATTGTGTATAAATAAATCTATCATATAATCTAGATGATTTAGTATTACTTCTATCAGTCCAAAAGCCCATCTTTTTCTTTGTTCAATCCATTTTCTTAAACTTGTTAATGGTTCAATTAATAATTTTACATTTGTTGACATATAATATTTATATCCTTTTTTTCCAGCTTTCATAGCAAAATCTACATCTTCTACATATACCTTAGAATATCCTCCTATGTCATTCCATACACTTTTTTTAGTTGCAAATCCACCACCATTTAAGAATAATGGTCTTTTTATTCTATTTAATATAGGATCAATAATATCAAAATATGAAGAAAATTCTATAAACATAAGATAACTGAGCCAGCCTTTTTTGATTATTTCTTTATAGAATTCTATTATGTCATATTCTTTTAATTCTTTGACAAGTTCATTTATATTAATATAATCAATAGTAACATCTGAATCAAAGAAAAATAAAATTTCTCCAGAAGATATTTTTACTGCATCATTAGTTGCAGAAACTTTTCCCCTTCTTTCTTTTGATATAACCAATGTTATATTTTTATATTTATTTTTTAGTTCAATTAATTTATTTAAAAAATCATCTTCTGGAGAGTCTATTGATATTATTATTTCTTTTAGGTCATTTGGATAAGGATCTTTTAATATTTTTTGAATATTATTTTCTAAATATGTACTTTTTTTATAAATAGGAAATATAATTGATATTTTAGGAAGGTCCATAAAGATTATATTTAATATTAATATTATTAAAAATAGTGATGAAGGTCAGAGTTAGCTGATACATGATGACATTCAGATACCTCTGACATTTTCTACTCTTTCTATTATTGAATATATAAAGAAGAAATATAATGAAACTATTGCAAATATTACTATATCAATTAAAGATGGTATTATAAATTGAACAATTTTTCTTAAATATCCAACTAGGAATATGGATGCTATAAATGTTGATAGGAATATTGATATATAATATTCCTTTGTTTTTGTTATATTTAATGAAAATACCTTTTCATAATGAATATATAATATTCCTTGTGTTGCTATTAAGAATAATATTATTATATAACTATTATCATTTGTAGCTAGAGATACAATTGTAGAAGAAAGACCAATGAATATCATATTTCTTATTATTTCTAATTTTGTATATCTATCAAATATTTTAACCTTCATTTTCTTTAGCATTTTCTTATCTTTAACATTTGCTGATCCCATATATAATGAATTAATTGTTTCAATTACTAAGTTTAATAATAATAATTGTAAAGCCTGTAGAAATATTTGATTATATATAAAAAATCCAATTGAAATAAATAAGAATATTCCAAGTAGTTCTGATAATAATACTAAAATATATACTTTTAGATTGTATATAATTCTTTTTCCTTCCATAATTAGCTTTGTTATATTATCTATTCCCTTATCCATTAATATAACATTTGCAGAATCTTTTGCTATATCTGTTGCATTATAAAATGTAACACCAACATTAGATATTTTCAATGCTATAGCATCATTTGTTCCATCTCCAACAAATAATACTCTATGACCATTATCCTTTAATGTCTTTATTATTCTATATTTATCTAAAGGATCTGCATTTACTATAACATGATAATCTTTTAATATCTTATATAAGTAATTTTCATTTAATTTCTTTATTTCATTTGCATCTATTATTTTATAATCTAAATTTAATAATCTTAATATTCCTAATGTATGATCTTTATTATCTCCAGTTACTATATATATATTTATGCCAAGATCTTCTAATTCTTTTATATATTTTAAAATTCCTTCTCTTATTCTATCTTTTATAAATAATAATCCTAGGAATGTTATATCTTTTTCAACTTCTTTATCATTCTCTATTTCTTTAATACCAATTGCTAATATTCTATACCCTTTTTTTCCATATTCTTTTTCAATTTTTTCAATTTTCTCTTTATATTTATCTATTCTAAATATTTTATTGTTTATTATTATATATTTTGAAATAGATAAAAGGGAAGATGGAGATCCTTTTATTATTGCATATTTCTTATCATTATATTTTACTATTACAGAAGATCTCTTTCTGTATGGATCAAAATAATTTATAGAATATCTTTCTAAAAATTTAGAAATCTTAAAATATTTTGTCAATCTATATATTGATAAATTTATAGGATCTCCAACATTTTTTTCTATATCTATTGTTAAATAATCTTCTATTGAATTATACAAAAATATTAAGAATTCTTTTATTTCATCTATATTTACTATTTTTTTATTATACATTATTTCTGCTTTATCTTTATAATATTTTATAGTATAAAATTTTCCATTATAAAAAAATTTATTTATAACTAATTCATTATATGTAATTGTACCAGTTTTATCTAAAACAACAGTATCTATATTGCTAATATCTTCTAATATGTTGGGATCTTTTACATATATATGATCCTTTTCCAATTTTTGGCTACTTATTGTATATATTAATACTAATGCTGCAGGCAATCCTTCTGGTACTACAACAATAGCTAAAGCTATTACAAATATTATTAGCTGGTATAAATTTAGTATATTCTTTATTAATAATATTACAAAAGATATAATTACGATTATTGATATAATTATTATCATGTAATATGAGAATCTATCCAATTCTTCCTGTAGTAGAGATTTATTTCTTTTTTGTTTACTTATATTTTTGTATATACTTCCATAATATGTATTGTTTCCAGTTTCAACTACAACACCAATTGCAATTCCTTTTATTATATAGCTATTCTGAAATATCATATTTTTTCTTTCTTTTATTGGAATATCCTTTGGTAATATAGTATTATATTTTTTTACTGGTTCTGATTCACCAGTTAAAGAGCTTTCATCAACTTCTAGGTCAATTGATTCTATTATTCTTATATCGGCAGGAGCTCTTTGTCCATATTTTAATACAATAATATCCCCCGGAACAATTTTTGATGATTTTATATATTTATATTTTCCATTTCTAATAACTAAAACATTGCTTTCTATATTTTCTTCTAAAGATTTTATTATTTTTTCAGATTTTTTATCATGTAGGTAATCTGATACTACATATAATATTAGAAATAATGTTATTGCAGATCCTTCAGTAATACCACCAAAAATAATTGATAATATATCTGCAACAAGAAACAATAATAGGAATGGATTTTTTAAATATTCGATTATAATTCCTATGAAATTCTTTTTCTCTAATTTTATTTTATTTTCTCCATATATTTTTAACCTCCTTTCAGCTTCATAATCATCCAAACCCTTATATGAAGTATTTAATTTTTTAAATACATCTTCAATAGATAAAGAATGCCACATTATAAATTTTTATAAATTTACGAATTTTATAAATTATAAAATGTTGCTTATAAATTTAAAATCTTATATAGAAACAATTGGAAAAAGGGGATTAGAATTATTAGAAGCTGCTGAAAAAGTTTCTGAAGAATATAATATTGATATAGGAATTGCTCCGCAATTTACTGATATATATTTATTATCAAGAAATGCAAAGAAAGTAAAAATATTTTCACAACATATAGATCCAATTGAGCCAGGTGCTTATACAGGACATATATTACCTGAAGCTGTAAAAGAGGCTGGTGCTGTTGGAACTTTAATAAATCATTCAGAAAAACCAATGAAAATTATAGATATAGAAAAAGCAATAAATATAGCAAAAAGGTTAGGTTTAATTACAGTAGTATGTGCAAATGATAATATTGTAGCTGCTGCAGTTGCAAAATTAAATCCAGATTATGTTGCTGTAGAACCGCCAGAATTAATAGGAACTGGAATTTCTGTATCAACTGCAAGACCGGAGATAGTAATAAATTCTGTTAAGATGATAAAAGAAATTAATTCAAATATTAAAGTATTGGTCGGTGCTGGTATAAGTAATAAAGAAGATGTAAAAAAAGCATTGGAATTTGGAGCTGAAGGTGTATTATTATCTTCTGCAGTTACTAAGGCTAATAATTTTTATGAAAAAATAAAGGAATTGGCTGAAGGTTTTATAAGATAATTTTATTATATTTTTAAATCACCCTATTAAGTAAGTAAATTTTTTATTTCATTAATTTTATTTTCAATTATTAATTTATTTTCTCTATATAATTGTTGATATATATATTCTGTTATATATGGGAAAATTGGATGTAACATAATTAGAATTATTTTATATATAGTATATAATAAATATTTTGCAGTTTTGTCATTATTTTTTATCCTTTCCTTTATTTTTTCTAAATAATTATTTGCAAAATCTTCCCATGTAAATTTTCTCCATAATTTTACATATTCAGAATATCTAAATTGATCAATATATTCTTTAGATTTTTTAATATTTTCTTCTAAAGATTTTATTATTTCTTTATCTTCATCTTTTAATTCTAAAATTTTTTCTGGCTTTTCTTTTATATTCATTTCAATATATCTTCCAATGTTCCATAATTTTATTATAAATGCTTGTCCAGATTCAATATCTTTTATACTAAATCTATAATCATTACCTGGTGCAGCTAATAAAGCCCAATATCTTAAAGCATCTGGAGAATATTTATCCATTATTTCATTTGGATTTATTGCATTTCCCAAAGATTTTGACATTTTTCTTCCCTTTTCATCCAATACCATTCCATGAATTAATGCATATTTCCATGGACTTTTATTTGTTAATAAATTTACTCTTACAATTGTATCAAATAGCCATGTCCTTATTATTTCATATCCTTGTTGCCTTAAATCTACAGGCAAATATTCCTTTATCTTATTAAATAATTCTGGCAATTCTTTTGGATTAAATTCTTTATTTTCAGTTAATGCATAATATAATATTATTAAAGGTGTTATTGAGGATTCAATCCATACATCAACAGTTTCATCTTCAAAGAATTTTCCATCATATTTTTTTATTTTTTCTTTATCTATTCTTGGATCAATTGGTAAATCTTCTATATTTACTGGATATATTTTTCCATCTTTTTCATAAAATGGAAATGCGAGACCCCATATCATTTTTGTTCTAGAGATATTCCAATCCTGGTCTATATTATTTATCCAATCAATTAATCTTTTTACTTCACTTTCAGGAATTATCTTAATATTTTTTTGCCATTCCAATATTTTTTCTTTTAAATCTTTTATTTTTATAAAGAATTGTTCCTTTGGAATAAATTCTAATGGTGATAAACAGTCAGATCTTTCAGTATGTGATAATACACTATGTTTTATTTTTTCTATTTTATATATATAATCCTTTAATATTTCTTTTATTTTTTCTCTTGCCTCTTCAACTTTTAGTCCATTTATTTCATTTATATTTGATATTATTCTTCCATCTTCGGATACAGAAATTATTTCAGGTAAATTATATTTTTCTTTCCATTTTATATCATGAGGATCTCCATATGTACATACCCATACAATTCCTGTACCAAAATTATAATCTACATCATTATCAGAAATAATTTTTACTTTTCTATTGATTAATGGAATTGTAACTTCTATATTTTCCAATTCTTTATAATCATATTCTCTTATAATCTTTAAATTATTTTTTTCTGCATATATTTTTGATACAATTAAATTATTTTCAGTTTCTACATATTTATTTTTTGCAATTAATATTAATGAACATGAATTAATTAATTCTGGTCTTGTTGTTGCTATTAATATATATTTTCCATTATTTGTTGGTAATTTTATATATATTAGATATCCTTCTTTTTCTAAATATCCAGCTTCTTGCATTGAAATTGCTGTTTGACATTTTGGACACCACATTATTGGATATCTCTTTCTTTCAATTAAACCATCATTAAGCATTTTTATCAATGTATATTGAACAAAGGCTTCATATTTTCTATCAATTGTTTTATATACTTTATCTCTATCAAAAGATGATCCCAATCTTTCAAACGTTTTATACATAGATTCAATCATTTTATTTGTCCAATCAATACATGCTTTTATAAATTGTTCCTTATTCTCTTTAGATATCCTTAATTTATTTATAACTTTTAATTCTGTTGGCAAACCATGACAATCAAATCCCAAAGGAAAAAATACATTATATCCTTCTAATCTTTTATATCTAGCCAAAAAATCTATCCATATAAATTCTAGAGCATGACCCATATGCGCTTCTCCAGAAGTAAATGGAGGTGGAGTATCTATTATATATATTTTATCTTCATTAATATTAAATCTGAAAATTTCCTTATTTTTATTCCAAAGATCTAATATTTCTTTTTCGATTATTTTATAATCGGGTCTCTTATCCATTCAAAAAATATATATAAAAAAATATATAAAGGGACTATGCTTCGTATATATTTTCTTTTACCTTGTTTTTAACTAACATAACTACTAGCAATCCTATTATTAATAGTACTAGACCTATTATTAATAGGTAAACTCCAGCCTGAACTATTGATTGGTAGCTTGAATATAATGGCTGTAATAGAATTCCCATTATATATATTAGGAATCCTGCAAATTCTAATGTCAATCCAAGATTTGATATAATGCATTTATCCATCTCCTTTACTAGCATATATATTAGCAATGATACTGCTACTGCTGCTCCTATTTCCTGTGATACTATAGATACTAATACCGAAAATACAGAAGCTAAAACAACCTTCTTCCAGTCCATTAATAAATTATATAATAATTATTTATAAGTTTATTTAGATAAAAATTCTAATAAATTGTTTAATTTATTTCTTAATTCTTTAATAGCTAAAGGTATTAACTTTTCTGCTGAGTATTGTCCAAATGATTCTATAATAAAAACAAATTCATCTTTTGGTATAACCTTTATCTTTTCATTTGAAGCCCTTTCTATTGCATCTAAAAAAGTTCTATCATATTCTTTTTCTTTTGGTATTTGTATTTTATTTTTCTTTATTTCTACTCCTAATAATTTTAGATTTTCCAATTCTTTTTCATCCAATTTTCCTTCTAATTTAAGTTCTCCAGTTCTATAATAATAAACATGTCCAGGTATAAATTTTGCATGCTGTTTTCCATTACCAAGTATTGCAACAGCTTCTAATTTTATTTTTTGATTTTCATCAATATAAGCAATCATTGTTTCTGGATAAATTACATATGCATCTTCCCTATCTGTTTTTAAATCAGAACCATATACATATCCCTTTTCATTTTTTTCTAAATAAAATTTTACTTCCTCATTTTCTTTAATATTTTCAGGAGTATTTAATACAACCAAACCCAATCTATGTGCTAGCATTTCATCCCAAATTGCAGAACTATTTTCTATAATATAAACATCCTCAATTGCTAATGTTTTTACTTCTTCCAAGATTGCTCTTCTTAAAACATTTAAGAAATTTGGAGTTACATCCTTTATCAATAATTTTAACTTATATATTTTTTTATCTTTATCAACTGCATATTTATCAGTGGCTTTTTCTAACAATGATATTTCTGGCATTTAAGATTTTTATAAAAATTATTTATAAATCTTGGGACCGCGGGGATTCGAACCCCGGACCTCCACCTTGTAAGGGTGGCGTCATGGCCACTAGACCACGGTCCCTTTC
>OFEH01000330.1_pt1 | contig 17661 bp, 17 predicted proteins | sample 1521031 | NCBI WGS metagenome assembly OFEH01 (sample SAMN05518350, study PRJEB24110) | hypersaline lake metagenome | isolation source: Grendel Spring, Yellowstone National Park, Wyoming, USA | place: USA:Grendel Spring, Yellowstone National Park, Wyoming, USA | collected 2011-11-16
GGTTGAGGGCTAAGTCCCTACACTTGATCATGATTGAAGATAAAATGATTGAAATGAAAGTGTAGGGACAAACGGAACCCACCTCGAGGTATGCCCTCAGTAAGAAGGAGGCCAACCAAAGCAGGTAAATCCATACAGATCTCTTGTAGTAGAGATCTCCTCCAGAATAGTAAAACGATACTCCTGATCCCAGCTTGACTCCCATTAGGGCTCCAGCAAGGAAGCCAAGGAGAGAGGTGATAAACAGGGGGTCCGTGAAGTCCTGAGACAACAGACCTAATCTCAGCAAGAGATAAATCGCCGGTCTGAAGAAAACCCTAAACGGTCTGTACTTCCTCCCGTAAAGGCTCCTGTAAGAGCTAAGGGTTAAGATAAGGGCCAGGAAGACCAAGTAGAGAAAGTAGGTGTTCTCGAAAGGATTGGAGATCATGATTGAAGGATAGTCGGCAGGTTATTAAAAACTGTTTTACGTTCATATTTTGAACTGAAATTTGAGGCTCAAAAGGCTAGGTTAAGACAGAGTAGTCATCAGATGTTCCATTGATTGCAGGAAGGCGCTAAGGGAAAACCCCTTAACCCCTAACGGAGGTTTTTAACTAGTCCTGACAACGCTAGTAAGACTGGAGTCAACTGCAGTGAAGAACGTTTTAACTGGGAGTTCGGTGAGATAGCCATGGACCCCTTTGAGTACCTGGAGGATCTGGAGGACGATAGGACCAAGAGGTTCATCGAGTTCTCTAACGCTCAAGTGGAGAAAAGATTGGGACAGAAGGCCAAGGAGGTCTTCCCGTCTCTCCTGGAGAATTTGAGGGAGGAGAGACCCATTCAACTACTTGTTCTAGGTAACACTCAGGCCATCCTATATTACGGGGATGAGAGCAGCCTGGAGATCTCTGGAAGGAGGATTAAGATGGAGTCCAGAGATCACGTCATCCATTCCCTGGAAAGGGTCTGGAACAGCCAATTGGTGAGCATCGGCGTGGGGATAAGAGGTTCAGATGAGGGTTACTCCCTCTTGATCGACCCCAGCGGAGAAGTCGTGGGTAAGATAGAGGGACTGGTGAACCAGTTCTTCTACCAAGAGGGCAAACTCTGTTATGTCAAGGAGTACAGGAGGGAGAAGTCCCCAGATGGGGTGGAGCCCCCAGTGGAGAGGATTTTCTGTGGCGATGAGATGTTTCCCTTCTATCCAGGAAGGGGCGAGCGGTTGAGTGTAACTGCGGAGGAAAAGACTACTGCTCTGCTCAAAGGGAGAGGGTGGAGTGAAGCTACGCTCTACGTTGGCGAGTGGCCTGAGTTGAGGGAAGAAGACTCAGGGAAGATATCTTCAGTCCACATAGTGCGAGGTAGAGTCTACTACCTGAAGGGAAACGATGTGATGATGGATGGTAAGAAGTTGTTTCCCTCGAGCCACCCAGTGGAGGACATGAAGGTAAACGAGAAATTTGTGGTACTTAACGTAATCAAGGATTACAGGAGCTCTCTATCGGCTTTCACCCCCTCAGGGGAACCCCTTTGGGAGTACAGAGGGGAGGACGTGTACTCCTTCGACCTTATGGGAGAGGACGTGTATGCTTTGGAGACTTCCTTCACCACCTCCTACTCCCTGCTCAGGATAAGGGACGGTAAACCCTACCCGTTGAGGGTGGGAAGGCGTGAGGAGATGGAGGTAAAGGACGTATACGTTAAGGGAGACGTGCTACTCCACGGGTTCCTCCTCACCAGGGGGAAGCCCAAAGGGGTCATCGTGTATGGATACGGGGGCTTCTCCATACCCGTCCTTCCCTTCTTTTCCGCCATCTTCCAAGAGTTGGTCAAGAGGGGTTACTCAGTCCTGGTGACTAACCTGAGGGGAGGCTCAGAGAACGGAGAGGAGTGGCACAGGCAGGGGATGCTCAGGAACAAGTTGAACGTCTTTAGGGACTTCTCCACGTTCCTTAGCCTCGTGAAGTCCCTGGGGGGTAGGACTGTAGCGATGGGAAGCAGTAATGGAGGTCTCCTCGTGGGTGCAACCATGAACATGTATCCTGACCTTGTGGACTGCAGTATCATAGGTTACCCAGTCCTCGACATGTTGAAGTTTCACAAGTTTCTTGCCGGGATGCAATGGACGTTCGAGTACGGCAACCCAGAGGGGGATGATAGGGACTTTCTGCTCTCCTACAGCCCTTACCATAACCTAAAGGAAGGATTGCCTCCGACCTTCGTTTACACTGGACTGAACGACGACAGAGTTCATCCCATGCACGCCCTGAAGTACACCGCCAAGTCTAGTTCCTTGGGTAATGACGTGATGCTCTTGGTGAACCTGAGATCCGGCCACAACGCTTCAACCCCTGAGTCCAGAGCTGAGGAGATGGCCTACGTGATGGCGTTCATCGAGGAATGCGTAGCTCACTCCTCCTCATCTCTCCATACTTTCACCATAAAGAAGTAAATGAATATTGCCCAGACCGCTGAGATGAGAACTAGAAGTGTCCCAACAGTGTAACCCCTCAGGGCCAGGTATACACCTAGGATAGTGAGGAAGAGTAGTCCTGAGGATATGTAGAGTACCTCAACTCTAGAGAGCGATGGGTTCATAAGATATACTCTCGTGGACAACTTTAATTTCCTGTTAAACCGTGAAGGGCAGGGAGTAGGTCAGATAGCGAATTATTAAGTTTTTATTGAGTTTAATTATATTGTATTATTTATATAACTATTTTATCGATATTTTCAAGATTTAAATTATACTTTTTTCACAAATTATAATAATCATTCCGAATTATTTTTTATAAAATGATTTTAGGCTTAACCGTGAAAGGTGGGGTTTGTAGTTTCTTTTATCAAGGAAATATATTAGCATGGGAAGAAAATCCATCATTTAATGGTGCAGGAGATAGTTGGTATTTCTGGTGGTATAAATAATAAACACATCTTATTAATACAATTTGGTGTTAAGTTTATAAAATTTTATTTTTTTATTTTATTAAAAGGTGTGGTAATTGGGAAGTATAAATTTGGTTGAAAAAGTTTTTTCCAAAGATATTCAAGAACTTAATAAAAAAATTAATGCGTTTGTAACTTTTAATGAAAATGCCATAAATGAGGCCGAAGAAATAATTAAGAAAGGTATAGAACCGATACCGATAGGCATTAAAGATATAATATTTACTAAAGGTATTAGAACTACAATGGGCTCAAGGCTTTACCAAAATTTTATTCCTAAGCAAGACGCATTTATAATCAAAAAAATTAAAAAATTTGGATATGTTGTTGTTGGCAAAACCAATACACATGAATTTGCATCTGGTGTAACAACAACCTCTACTATATTTGGGCCAACCAAAAATCCTCATGATTTAAGTAGAATATCTGGTGGAAGCAGTGGAGGTTCTGCTGCAGCTGTATCTGCTTCAATAGTGCCAATATCTATAGGTACAGATACTGCAGGATCTATTAGGATTCCAGCATCTTTATGCGGAGTTTATGGATTTAAAACTACTTATGGGAAGATTAACATTAATGGTGTATTTCCTTTAGCTAAATCTTTTGATACTTTAGGTTTCTTTTCTAAAGACTTTAAGCAAATAATAGATGTATCAACAAGATTTGGTTTATATAAAAATTTAAAAATTAATAAAATAAGAATTGGAATTCCAAAATGGTACAAATTACCATCAGAATTAAGGAGTTATAACGAAGAACTGGTAGATAAAGTTGAGAATAAATTTTTAGATTATGTAGCAAAATTAGGTTATGATTACAGTTTTGTTGATATGCCTATAGCTCAAAAATATGTTTGGAAAAATTATCCTATAATAAGGTATTCTGAGGCTACATCAGTTCATATAAATAATAAAGATAAATGGGATCAATATTTTCCCGATGTAAGAAGATTGCTCGAAAAAGGATTAGAATATAAGGCTGTTGATTATTTAGAAGCATTAACTCATAAAAATGAAGTTAAGCTGGAATTAAACAAAATTTCCAAAGAATTTGATGTTCTATTAACTCCAACAACTCCTATACCTGCGCCAACTATTGATGAAGTTTCGGGAAAGGAGGACGGAATAATAAGAACTATTTTAACATATTATACAGTATATTCTTCTTATGCTGATGCTCCTACAATTTCTATACCGGCATTAAAAATAGAAAATTTACCTGTTGGGGTGCAATTAATAGGGGATTACAATAATGATAACAAATTGTTAAGTATAGCAGGCGCATTTCCTGTTTCATTTTAAATAAGGTTGTTCATTTAATTTTTGAAATATTTTTTAAATATAAGGTTTAATTTATTAATTAAAATAATAAAAATGAATTCAAGTAATGCCTTAATCCATAAACCAAATAAACTTTTCAAAATTTAGTTTATTAGATAAATCTTTGATTGTTTAAATAAACAAAAAATATTAGATAAAACAAATAAAAGAACCTGGTACAATAAATAATAAAGAACCAAAATCATTAATTTTTCCCTTTGCTGGAAGAAGATACTGATGCGATCAAAAAGAATTTATTAAGAAAGCTTAAATAATGGTGATTTTACTTAATTATATTGTAGGTAATTAGTATGAGTGAAAATGTAAGCATTAAAATTGAAAAGGATTATCCTCTAGTTTGGATTATTATTAATAGAGAAAAATATGCAAATGCTTTAGGAAGTAAAGACATGTTTGATTTAAAAGATGCTATTGAGAATTCATGTAAAGATGAAAATGTAAAATCAGTTGCTATAATGGGAGCAGGGGAAAAGTACTTCACTTCAGGTGTTGATTTAAATGAAATTTCAAATTTAGAAGATGTAGAAAAATCTTGGAATTATCTATATAAAGGATTAGGTGGAGTCATCAAAGCTATTTTAGATTGTAGAGTACCTGTTATTGCAGCCATTAATGGATATGCTATTGGAGCAGGATTCGATTTAATATATGCTGCTGACATGGCCTATGCAGTAAAATCTGCTAAATTGGGCGTTACAGCTGTTAAATGGGGTTTAATACCACCAATAACTTCTACTGTTGGTTTTATGATGGCCAATTCTAAAGCTGTATCATATTTAGGTTTAACAGGAGAATTGATAACGGCTGAGGAAGCAATTAAATATGGTTTCATTAATGATGTTGTGGAAAACATTGAATCTTTAAAGTCAAAGGTTAAAGATATAGCTATTAAAATAAGCAAGAACGATAGTTTAGCTGTAGAACAAATTAAATCATTAATATCATCTGCCAAATTCAATCCCTACATTTATGCCGGTTCTTCTACAATTGCAGCTTTTGCGGCAAGAAAGGAGACAAGAGATAAAATTAAATCTTCGTTTAAAAAATAGATTATAAAAATTTAATTAATTAAACACTTTTCTTAAAAAAGTCATAATTTTATTATATAATTATAGGCGATCTGAAATATTGTTTTTATTCTTAATTATGCAGTGTTATGAAAAAAGTATAAATATGTGTACTATTATGTATAAAGTATGTATAAAGTGGGGAATGAGAGCTGTGGGTTCAAATGAAAATAAAAGAAATTGGATTATAGTGGGTATTATTACATTATTAATATTTGCTGTTTATGCTTGGCCTTGGTACAGTTTTGTAAGTCCAACACTTGCAGGAATACCATTTTTCTATTGGTGGGTAATAGTATGGTACGTGATTTCATCAATAATCCTCTATTCTATTGTTAGCTTGAGAGTTAAAGGTGGAGCATCATGATAACAGCAGCAGGTTATGAATTACTTATAACGTTTATTGTTTTATTCATAGTTTTCGCAATCGTTGGATTTATGGGCAGAAGCTTCAGAAGGGGAGATATAACGCAATTGCATGAATGGGGGTTAGGAGGAAGAAAATTAGGTACAGTTCTTCAATTTTTCTTGCAAGGAGCTGATTGGTTTACTGCTTATTCAATATTAGCAATTCCTTCAGCCGTATTTGCTTTAGGGGCATATGGATTTTTTGGCGTTACTTATCAAGCAATGGTTTTTGCTTTTGCAAGTTTGTTTATGCCAAGACTATGGAAAATCTCGAAAGAGAAAAATTATATAACTATTGCTGATTATGCCAGAGGAGAGTTTAATAGCATAGGGTTATCATTATCAATAGTGATTTTGGGCATATTTGCAACGTTATTTTATATAGCATTGCAAGTAGATGGATTGTACGCAATTCTTGGTACAACTCTTTTAGAATCATTTCATATTTTGCCAACTTCACAAGCTTTTAAAGAATATAGCCTTGTAATATTATTTATAGCTTTTCTGGTAATAGCTGCTTTTTCATTTACAAGTGGTGTAAGAGGCGTATCTCTTGGAGCAGTATTTAAAGACATTTTAGTATGGACCGGATTATTAACTGTTATAGTTGCAACACTTTATTATACTCATGGATTTACTAATCTATTTTCTGGTATGCCATCTAAATATTTATCTTTACCAAGCACTGAGGCTTTAGCATTTAGTTCAAGCATGCTGGGAGTAGTTTTTTCAGCTTATTTATGGCCTCACAATATAACTGGGTCATGGGCCGCCCAAAGTGAAGATAGAATATTGAAAGGCTATTCATTAACCATATTATATGCAATACCATTAGCTTTAGCCGATATTATGGCTATAGCTGTTTATAAAATACCATCAGTTCATAGCTTTATATTTCAATTACCAGCATCTTCAAGAGGATTGTATGTAATTCCAGGTTTGTTAGTTTCCTTAGTGCCTCCTTGGTTAGCAGGGCTAGCTTTACTAGGCATTTTTGTTGGAGGATTAGTTCCAGCAGCTTTAATGACAGTAACCGTTGGCAATATGACAGGAAGGGATTTGGCAAGGATGGTCAAACCAAACATATCACCAAAAGGGCAAACTCAGGTAGCTAGATGGGCTGCCGTTATATTTGCCTTATTATCCCTTGCATTGTTACAAGTAATTCCAATGACCTATGCTTTTCAATTCTATCTGGTAGGGGCTGAAATAATCTTGCAATTTTTGCCTATAGCTGTAATACACCCATTTTTCAAATTTATTAGGAAGGAATTTGCCATAGCAGGTATATGGATAGGATCTTTAGTTTCAATATTTGTAACCCTATATGCTAATCACTATAAAGTAATATCTACAACGTTATATCATGATTTATACATAGGGTTTATAGGGCTGTTAATAAATATTTTAATAGTATTAATAAGTTTAGCTTTTCCTAAAAAATCATAATCATTTTTTAAGTTCTTTTTTTATTACTTAAATGGGGGTTAAAATGGGTAATGTGTTAGTAGGGGTAGATGTGGGAGGAACTTTTACAGATGCAATATATATAGATTCTAATGGATTTATGAAAGTTTCCAAAGTTTCAACAACCCCAGCAAGGCCTGAAGTAGGCATAATAAACGCATTAAATCAAATAGTAAAAGGAATTAAAATACCTGAGTTGTTGCATGCAACTACAATTGCAACAAATGCGATATTGGGTCAAGTTGGATTAGAGCTACCGAATACAGCATTGCTGACAACTAATGGTTTTAAAGATATAATAGAAATTGGAAGACAAAATAGGCCCAAGCTTTACGATCTTTTCTTTACTAAGCCAAGACCATTAATTCCAAGGAAATTTAGATATGAAGTAAATGAAAGGGTTAATGTAAAAGGGGAAGTAATTAAAGATATAGATGAGAATGAAATAATAAAAATGGCAAATGATTTAAGAAATAGCAATATAGAAAGCGTTGCAATTTCTTATCTTCATTCATACATAAATCCTAAAAATGAGGTTAAAACTAAAGAGATATTGAATAGATATTTTAAGTATGTAACAATATCTAATGATGTAGCGCCGGAACCAAGAGAGTATGAGAGAACATCGACAACAGTAGTTAATGCAGTTCTAAGACCAATAGTGTCTAGGTATATTGAAATGCTTTCTTCTTCCTTAAAAGAGTTTGGAACGGAAAAGATCTATATAATGTCAAGTTCAGGGGGATTGGTTAATACGGTAGATGCATCAGAAAGACCTGTACAAATGATTGAGTCAGGTCCAGCAGCGGGCGCAATAGCTGCGGCTGAGCTTTCAAACATGTTATCTATAAAGAATTCAATAGGATTTGATATGGGAGGGACAACAGCAAAAGCCAGCGCAATAATTGATGGAAAGCTAGAAATAACTACAGAATATGAGGTTGGGGGAGAAGCCCATCATGGAAGGACAATTAAAGGTTCAGGTTACCCGGTTAGATTTCCGTTTATAGATTTAGCTGAAGTTTCTGCTGGAGGAGGTACTGTTATATGGAAAGATGAGGCTAATGCATTAAGAGTTGGACCAATTAGTGTTGGGGCTGATCCGGGTCCGGCATCATATGGAAAAGGCGGAAATAAGGCATCTATAACAGATGCTAATTTGCTATTGGGCAGAATAGGGAATAAACTTGCAGGAGGAGAAGTAAATTTAAACGTGGAATTGGCTAGAAAAGCATTATCAAACTTAGGCGATCCTGAAGAAATTTCTATATCAGCTCTTGATTTGATAAACTTGGAAATGGCGAGGGCAGTTAGGTTGGTAACTGTAGAAAGAGGTTTGGATCCATCTTCTTTTTCAATAATAGCTTTTGGAGGTGCAGGCCCTCAACATGCGGCTATGTTAGCAGAAGAATTAGGTTCACAAGAAGTCATTATACCTCCTGAACCAGGTTTATTTAGTGCTCTAGGCTTATTGATGGCAGACTCTAGATTTGAGGCAAGACTGGCTTTTCCAAAAGACTTGCAGGAGGCATTCGAAAAACTGGAAAATGAATTAGTTAAAAAAGTAGGGGCTTTAGATTACTTTATAAGGTTATTAGATGTAAGATATCAGGGCCAGGGATATGAGTTAACAATTACTGCGCCTGGAAATTTAGATAAAGATTCTGTAGAAAAAAGTTTTTCATTAGCTCATTATAATACATATGGATTTACATTAAATAGGCCCATAGAAATTGTTATGTCAAGAGTTTTTGGAATCAAAGTTAGACCAAAACCTTACTTGGGGGAGGCTAAAGATAACATAGAATTGAAGGAAAAAGGCTTTAGAAAAACGTATATAAGCAAGTCTTGGGATGAGGTGCCAATTTATGAAAGAGATTCTTTACCAAAAGGATGTAAAATTAAAGGGCCTGCGATTATAGATGAATATAGTTCTACGATTGTTATTCCAAGGGGTTGGAGAGGGGAAGTAGGACCTCATAGAACAGTTATTTTGAAGAGGTGATAAAGCGAACGACAAGCCCCTTCTAGGGGCGGGGTATTTTTTTAAGTTTAGAAACTTATTAAAAATTAAGACAGTTGCTAAAGGGGTATGCGTCACTGAAATATGAGTATGCATCTACCCCAACTAACAAGTGTAATAAAATAGGGTTCCAAGCAGATCAACCCTTAAAGCATGAGGAGCGGGAGCCGATTTCTCCTAATCGGCTTGGTGGATAATAGAGTAATACCCGTAAAGGGGTGTAACACTTGAGACCTCAGGAAACTCGCCCTTCAGGGCGGGGAGGAGGTCAGTCGCCAAAACATGGAATTAATTATTATCCATTTGGAGGAAGAAAAGATTCTGGTATAGGAAGAGAAGGTATAGGGTATAGCATTGAGCAAGTAACTGCTATGAAATCAATAGTATACAATTATAAAGGCAAAGGGATTTGGGATTATATATAAAATCTTAAATAAAGAAGAAATATTTAAATGAATTTTTCAAATTAAAATTAAATGGTGGAAAAACGATTAAGGGCTGTAGGAAGTATACCATAATTATAAGCGTCATAATGTTAGTTATATATATTACTTTATTAAAATTTTTAAATTCACTAATTGGTTTCTCTTTTTTCAATATAAATTTCATTATATATATAACCTTATTACCTGTATTAATAGGTATATTCTCAATAATTTCAACCCTTTTAAGCAAAAATTATCTAACAGGTGTTGCATCAGCAACAATACCTTTATTATTTTTATCCAATACCATTTCTGATATTTTTTTAATTTTATATTCTCTATTTGGGATTTTCTCAGCATTCATAGTTTACTTTTTCATAAGATCTAAGAGCAAAATTTTTCTAGGAAAATTTGAAAATCCGATACCTCTAGCTATAACAGCAGTTGTATTGTCTTCAATTTTAATAATTAATTATTTCAATTACAGGTTTCTTTTAGCATATTTTCTTCTCTCCTTAATAAGTAGTTTTTTGTCTTCTACTGAAAGAAAATTTTTGAAATCATCATTATTGGGGATATTATCTTCTTTAGGGCCTATTGGTTTCTTTATTGTTTCTTTCTATTTAATTGAAAGGCCTATTTATATTGATGATTGCAACGGTTTGGAATTAAAGGGTAAAATATTAATGTCATCTATAGGTAATAGAGATCTTATATGTGCTGAAGGAAAAGGGAAAATAAAAGTTGAAAGGCCCTTTATTTTATGGGTATATGGAAAATATAACCCTGTTAAATTGGAAGATTATATTGAAATAGGTATAAGCGAAAAACCAAATTGTAAGGAATCAAGCTATTGTGTAGATTTGACAGAAAAAGATTTATATTATAGTATAAATTTTTTAAATAATTTAAGTAATGAGCTAAAAGGTGAAAAAGATTTATTGATAAAGTTAAACAAAGATTCATTAGCCAACATAGATCTAATAAATGTAATAAAGAAGTTGTCAAAAAGAATTAGCTTAGTTATTGAGATGAATGACTTTATTGATAAAGAATTTATGCAGAAATACAATGCAGCTTCATCAGCAGTTGTTTTTTGTTGCATAGAAGATCCAGAAAAGTCTTTAAACATAGCAAGGGTATTCTTAAAGGATCCTTACGACCTTGTTGAAATGCTCAAGCAAAATGCCCTTATATATCCGTCTTGTAATAATGGGTTCTTAATTTTAAAATAAATCGATAATTAAATGTTTATTTGCATGAGATTTGTTGATAAAGAAACAATAAACCTTTTAAGGCATGGTAAAAGATTTAAACTTCACTTTTTTATTACCATGCTTGCTAATGAAAAATCATTGTTAACCGGGGGGTTAACAATTAACACAAATCCTTCACTTCAGGGTTTCTAATTTTAAACCTTTCATTTGGTAAGACCTTTCCCCTTTCATGATAAGACAGCGCTTCCCAATAACCATCTATGTATTTATCTGATATGTGAAGGGAAGATAACCATTTTGACCCCTTCCAGCCAAAAAGATCCGGAGAATAAATCCTAGCAGGAAAACCTGATTCTGGATTTAATTTTCTTCCGTCCATTTCTATTACAACATAAGTGTTCTCTAATATATCTTTTTCAATAGGTATTGTTGATGAGTAGCCAGATATGCTGTTAGCAATAATCCACTTTGAATCGCTCTTTAGTCCTGATAAATTTATTAGATCCAATAAATTAATCCCTTTCCATCTTTTTCCCTTAACACTCCATCCTGTAACACAATGAAAGTCCTTTTCTCCGATATCTCTTGAAAGCTCTTCTAATTGGTTATAAGTTAATTCTACTTCTTTTATCACATTCCCTTTTATGCTTAACTTGTATTTATTTAAATCAACATTTGGTACTTCTTCTTCAGCAACATAAATAACAAACCTCTGTATTTCTTTTTGACCGACAGGCTTTTCAAAAGAAGAACAATTCTTTTCTAAAAAAATTGGCTCCATCTTTTCTCCTTTTTCTAAGACTTTTCCTTTAATTAGTTCATTTTTTATATTTTCATTTAATTTATTTAATACGGAGGAAAACATTACTCCACTCGTGTTTAAAAAATACCCATTTTTTTCAACAATTCTTAATATTCCATCAAATTCGTTTATTTTGAACTTATGCAAGTTAAAGCTCCTTCCTATAAATTCTTTTTCAATATAGCTTCCAAGCCTGAAATTATAATCAAATAATTCATTTAAGGCATTGATTGATTCTAATGCAATGTTTTTTATATCATTAAAGTCTTTTATTTTTATTGACCCTCCACATTCAAAAACTATTGGTATGTTTAAGCCTTCAAGTAAATTATTATAATATGATTTGCAACCGCTTATTTCCATAATATTCACTCGAGCTTTTTATTAAATTTCAGTACTTTTTAACTTTAGCATGTATTAGTTTCCAGACCCTCTCTCCTTTATATTTATTAAAAAAGGTGGGAGATTATGATACTAGATAGAGTTCCTAGATATTTTAGGCCTTTAATAGGTTTAGCTGCAATATTTATTGTTATGTGGGGATTTAAAATAAAATTTTATTATAATTATGTATTGTATTTTTTACCGCTTTTAATTGCAATACCTTTTATTATGAGATTTAATAAAATTAAAAATGTAAAAAATGCAAAAGGCAACTATGATGCAATAGAATTAGAGATAAATGGGAGTAAAGAAGAAAAGGAGGAAACGGGTAAAGTTATATCTAGTATAATAAAGGATAGATCTAAAAGTAATATTATAAAATACGGATCTGTTTCAATATCATCGGGGGGATATACTAGAACCTTTGTAGCTATAGGGTCTAAAGATAAAAAAGAAGTAGATATTGAAAGAGAAGTGTTTAAGACTTTAATTTCTACTTCTTTTAAAAATGTTAGGATTAAAGAAGTAAATGATGAAGAAAAAGAAGGTTTAATAAAGGCAATCGATAATATAAGCCCTATAGGAAAAGGAGAAATATTAATAGCCCCTTCAGATAAAGGGATATCATTAAACGAAGGAATTTATATAGGGAAGACATTTGATAATGCATATAATAAAGAAGTCTACTTAAATGAAAATGATATAGAATCCCATGTAGCAATATTCGGTTCAACGGGAACAGGTAAATCTACAACTGCAGCTACTCTTGCTTATAGGGCATCAAATGTTTTTGATGTTTTAATAATGGATTGGACGGGAGAATTTTCCGATTTGATAGAAAAAGCAAGCATTATTTCTCCTGTAGAGTTTAATATAGATCCTTTTAAAATTGATGAGTTTAATAAAAGGCGTGATGTATTGATAGATTCTTTAAGCAACGGTTTAGGTTTGACAGAACCTCAGCAATATCTTTTAATGAAGGTAATCCAAGGAGAAAACCCTTCATCTATAGGAAATTTAATAGAAAAAATAGAGAGGTATAGCGAAGAGGCTAGGTGGGATAGAGACGTAAAAAGGGGTCTTTTAAGAAAAATAGAGGCTTTGAAAAATATAACGAATAAAGGCAATATAAAACAAACGCTTAGCTTAAATAAAGGAATAAATGTTTTGAGATTAGATGAAATAGAAAGCCTAAACGCTAGGAAGTCTTATGCATTACTCTTCTTAGCTATGATATATCTTAAAAGGAAAAGGTATGATAAGAAATTGTTAATAGTTATAGATGAGGCTCAAAACTATTTTGATAGCGAAGGAGGTAGCTTAATAGGACAGATTATGTCTCAATCGAGAAAATACGGGTTAAGCTTTGTCATATCAACACAATCGCCATCTTTGATACCTAACAGCGTTTTGCTCAATGCTAACACAAAAATTATACATGCATTGAGGAGCGCCAAAGATAAAGAGGTAATATACATGACTATGAGTTTAAGTAATGGATTAAATAGTCAACTAGATAAATTTGAAATTGGAGAGGCTCTATTGCAATCTTCCTCAATTCCCAATCCTATTATCGTTAAAATTGATCCCATCAACAAGGAAGGAAATAAAATTAACAAGATTCTCATCAAGAAGCCAATTGATTTTAATTCCAAAATCGAGAGAAGCAACCTTATTAAAGATAACGTTTAACGAGTCCTCAGGCTTTACGTTTGTTGTATCAATTTCAATAATCATATCATTATAATCATAAATATCTTCAGCTATAGTATTAAATGCTTCTGCTAAAACGTTTTCATAAATCTTTTTATTATCCCAACCCTTATTTTCTAGCCTTTTCATTAAAATTAAAGGGTTTGTTCTAAGTAATATTACAAATGCCGTATTTAAATAAAACCTATCATCATCAAGAAAAATATCCGGATAATGGGTAACAAGTATTGTTAGCCCATTACTTTCTTTAAGTATTTCTTCTTTCAATTCATCTTCCTTTATTACATAAGTATTTCTTCCTGTTTCATCAGGTAATACTAGTCCTTTCCTTATAGCAAATTCAGAGACCTCTATGTATTTGCAATTAATTTCATCAGAAAGTATTTTCCCTATGCTGCTTTTGCCCGTTCCGGGAGTGCCCGATATTATTATGAAATCTTTATTCATTTTTGTTAGCCCAAAGCCTTGATATTTCATCTTGTGGTGGGGAGTCTATATAATTTATTTTTTCCAAGTTTTTTAATATAACTTTTGGATTATCGCTAGGGTTTAAAACTCTCCCGATAATTGAATATTTTGTATTTATATTTTTTAAGGTTTTTTCAGCCTCTTCTTTTTTATTTGGGGGTATAGAGGCTAATATAGACCCACTGCTTATTAGTTTGGTGAAATCGATATCTAGTTTTTCTGATATAATTTTAGTTTCTTCCTCAACAAAGATTTTCCTCTGGTCAATTTCTATATCATGGCCAGATGAATATGCTATTTCATATAAACCTCCTAATAAACCTCCTTCAGTAGGGTCGTGCATGCTATTTACAAGCCTCTTATCTGAAAGCTCTAACGCTTGGTTCAATACGCTTATCCTATTTATGAATTCTGAAGCATTTTCTAGTATGTTTAATGGAACTCCTGATTTTATTGCATATTCCCTGAAATCTGTAGCAATAATTGCGCTCCCCTCAAGACCAGCCGGATTTATTTGGAATATTAGATCCCCTTCTTTTGCATTTTTAGTTGGTGTGTAGCAATCTTTGCAAGAACAGCCAATAGCAGTTCCAATAATTATTGGCGAAGTTAAACCAGGGGTAGATTCTGTATGGCCTCCTATGATTTCTATATTTAACCTTTTAGCTTCTTTTACAGCACCTTCTATAATGCTGTTTAGGGAAGAATATAACGAATTCTCAGGCATTAATATATCTAATATAAGCCATTTAGGTCTAACACCTGTTACGGCTAAGTCATTTGTAACTACATCAATAGCAAGAGAACCTGCATGATATCTAGCTTCAGTAATTGGGTCGGAGTGTATTGATAGAACACAAAATCCTAAGTCTATTAAAGCAGAGTCCTCTCCTATTTCTGCTCCGATTAATGTTGAGGCCTTTTTGAATGAATTTACATTATCTAATACGATTTCTTTTAATATATCTGAAGGGAGCTTACCGACCCAATTAGGCAAAACTTAACCCTCTAATACTCATTTCTCGCAATTTTTGTAGCATTAACCATGTTTATTAACTTTCCTTTAGCTATTTCTCTTGGCAATAGCTTAAGTCCGCAGTCCGGGTCTATATAGACTTTTTCAGGTCCTATGATACCTAATTTCATAAGTTTATCTATAGCTTCCTTAATTTCATTAACGCTCTCTATTTGTAAGGTGTGAACATCAACTACGCCATAACCAAGTTCTTTATTGTATCCATATTCCTTTAAATATGGTAATAATCTGAAGTCGCTGTTCTTGAATTCTAAATCAAATTGATCAACTGGATAGTCCAATATGTAAGGTAATAGTCTTTCAAGCCTCCCATAGCATATGTGCACGATTCTCTTTGCATCCATTCCCTTAAATATGTAATCTAAAGCTTCTTTTAAGAGATCTGCCTCCTCCTTCCATGGCCTTGTTGACAATGCTGGTTCATCAACTTGCACATATTTGGCTCCATTCCTTATAGCTTCCATCAATTCTTCTCTTATTATTTTGGCAAAATCCATTATAATTTCTTTTCTATCTCCATAAAAAAGATCAAAGCTCCATTCAAGCATAGTATAAGGACCGGTGATTATTGCTTTTACGGGCCTGCCATTACTTATTTTATTTGTATATAACCAATCTGTTATTATCATTTCTCTAACTCTTTCAAGTTTGTTAACGATAATTGGCTTTCTAAAGTAAACATTATCAAATATCCTAACCCAATCTCCTTCATTATAACCCTTAAGCCTTTGAGCAAAATATACTACCATGTCTTCTCTTGATTGTTCACCATCACTTATTATATCAACCCCTGCTTCCAAATAATCTTTTACCACTTCATTTATAGGACCTCTAATTTTTTCGTGAAATTCCTCTTCACTAATTTCGTTTCTATCCCTTTTCTTTATTATTTCACTTGCTTCGCCTAGCTTTGGATAACTTCCAACAACTGTTGTAGGGAATTTCCTCGGAACTTCATAGCTCATTGTTTTTCAACCTCCTTTATAGGATTTATAAATTCTGCATTTAATTCGTTAGCTATTTTTTCCAAATAAGACCCTAATAAATATGTTTTCCTTATAGCAAAATTATATGGTATTACATCAAACCAAGTTGTAGTTGTAACCCCTATTTCTTCATTTTCCATTTTTATTATATTTATTAAAATTTCTTTTATTTTGCTATAGTCATCATCGTGAATCCTTCTAGCATCTATTAATCCTAAAACGGGTTTTTTATCTGAGAACCCTTGACTTTTTATTAAATCTAAAAACCTGGAAGGAGAATCCATGACATCAAGGCTTAGGTATTTAACTTTTGTATCAATTAATTTTTCATAAACTTCCTTTTTTGGTATATCAAAATAAACCGATAAGGTAGTTGGTATATTAACTCTTTTTACTATGTTTGAAATAAGATCTTTAGCTAAGTCTGCGTCTTCTTTAGTTATTTCATGGTCTGATAATATGGGCTCATCTATTTGAATTATACCTGCACCGGCCTTTTCAGCCTTTTCAGCTTCCATAGCTAATATTGATGAAATACTATACGCTAAATCTTCTTTTGACAAGCCGCTTTGATTTTTACCCATTAATACTAAACTTAAAGGTCCAGGTATAACTACTTTGATTGCTGAAGGATATGCTGCTTTGCTGTACGCTCTTATCCTTTTTGGCCAAACAAAGCTTTCTATGTCTGGTTCTGCTGTAAATACTGGTATCCTATAAAAGAAGTTATTATCAAAATATCTTAAGAGACCTGTTATAGAGACGTTTCTCCATGATTCGAGAAATGGTCTAAAAATATCATGAAAGTCGAGCATTCCATCAGTCACATACCTTAAACCGGATGCAACTTGAGACCCTATGACAGCACTTGAAATTAAAGCAATGTTTATTTCATGGTCTAAATAAGTAGATTCCCCTTTTTCTAAATCTCTCATTTCATGTCTTGCATGTATCGATCTTGGATAGCCGCCTAGAACTGCGCCCCATAGTTTGACCACATTTTTCACCTATGCTCTCTAAAAAGTTTAAAGAAATAAATTTTAAGGAATTGTATAGAATTTTATTAATAGCTGACCTCCTCCCCGCCCTGAAGGGCGAGTTTCCTGAGGTCTTAAGGGTTACACCCCTTTTATGCTACTCTATTATCCCCCAAGCCGATTAGGAAAAATCGGCTCCCGCTCCTCATGCCTTAAGAGTTGATCTGCTTGGAGTTATATTTTATTACACTTGTTAGTTGGGGTAGATAAATACCTCATGTTTCAGTGATGCATACCCCGTCAGCAGCTGTATCAATTTTTAATAAGTTTCTAAACTTAAAAAAACTTTCCCCCGCCCCTAGAAGGGGCTTGTCGTCGCTTTATCACCTCTTCAAAATAACTGTTCTATGAGGTCCT